>Ga0208226_1000254_pt1 | contig 16187 bp, 9 predicted proteins | sample LakMenE18May11ns_FD_150713 | JGI IMG/M metagenome (GOLD analysis project Ga0208226, IMG submission 150713) | Freshwater microbial communities from Lake Mendota, WI - 18MAY2011 deep hole epilimnion ns (SPAdes) | ecosystem: Environmental > Aquatic > Freshwater > Lake > Epilimnion/Euphotic zone ... | reverse complement strand
TTTTTAACAATATTTTTAAATAATATTTTTTTATATATATGAAACATCGGCGTTTTGATTTTATAAGGAAAAATGCTAAAATAGTAATACCTATTTTAATAGCTATTATATTATTTTTTTCATTTATAAATCAAAATAAAAACTCAGAAGGGTTGTCTAACTTGTATTCCATTGATGATTTAAAAGCCGACCCTGACCTTAATAATGTTAACAATAGTCTTAATTATACTGTTTCACAAGCTCAAGGTTTAGGAAGAGGAGAACGCGGGCTTTTTGCCAAAAAAAATTATAAAAAAGGCGACATTATAGAAGTTTGCCCCACACTAAAGACAAATGGATCCGAAATAGATAAAAAAAATATATTACATACATACTTTTTCACTCCGCACGACAAAACAGTAAATAATAGCTTATTAGCTCTTGGATATTGCGGTTTAATAAATCATTCGATCCCTAAGCAAAATTGTAGTTGGATCGTGTCAGATGATGATAATAACGTAACAATGTATGCTACTAAAGATATAGCAAATGGTGAGGAATTTTTTACTAATTATGGAGACAATTATTGGGCATCTAAAAATAATAAAGTAGAATAACTATAGTCCGTATTTTTCTTTAATCCATGATTTCAAAAATTCTAATGAGCAAGTTATATAATCATCCTTAAATTCGTTTAATTTTAAAAACTGCGGCTTTTTCATAGCTTGTGTTTTATAAAATATATAATCTCCGTATTTTCCTTTTCTAATTGCCAAGTCATCTGAGATTTTACGAACTAGGCTATTGCCTTCGTTAACGCGATCATTTAATATATTTACTGCATCTTCTATTTTAATTTCTTTAATTGGCACATTTATTTTAACTGTGTTGAGAGATTTACGCAGGTCTCCGCATTCTAAAAAGTAGCCATATTTCCCTCTTTTTAAATATACTGATTGGTCCTGAAAGCTTCCTAAAAGTTTGCTATTTTCTTCGTTCGTTTCTATTATTTCTTCTAATTTATAGTGTCCGGCTTTAAGTTTGGTTATGTCAACATCTTTTTTAACTCCATAAAAGCCGAGTGTTCCGTCTTCTTTTGTATATTTAATAGTTGGTCCGTGTTTTCCTATTAAATAAGTATGTTTAGCGTCTATTGCTATTTGTATTTTTTCTAATGCATTAGAACTAGCATTTGCAGCTAAATTGTTTGTTTTTATTAAGTCGTTAATAAAACCATAACACTCACCACATAATTCATAATATGGCTTCGCTCCTTGCGCAATATTATCAAGCTCATCTTCCATGGACTTAGTATAGTCGTAGTCAAATAACTTGCTAAAATACTTAATCAAAAATTCGATTACAAATATTCCTGTTTGTGTTATTACCAATTTATTTTTCTCATTGCCAAATTCTTTAGATCCGCGTTCTTCTATTATATTAGTTTCTATTAATGTATAATCTAGGGTTTCCAATTTTTTACCGTCTACATTTTGCTTTGTTACATAATTTCGTTCCTGAATTTTTTCAAGTAATGATGAAAAAGTTGACGGGCGACCAATACCTTTTTGCTCTAATAATTGAACCAAGTGAGCTTCGCTATAATGCGACTTTAAGTCTTTCAATGTTTGCTTACAAGTTATTTTTTTATAGCTAATAAGGTCTTCTTTCATGTTTTTAAAATATTCGTAATATTTCTCTTCTTCTAATCCACACACGGCTTTCCAGCCTAGAAATGTATTTTCTGATGCGCAATATTTATAGACTGCGTCATGTGGTGCGCTTATATTTACAACTAATTGTAAATATTTTGCGGGGGCCATCATGCTTTCTAGGCTATTAGTCCATATTAATTTATATAATTTTCTATGCTTTGCGCTAAATGTTTCTTCGTTCGTTGGAATGTCTTCAATATTAATATGCGTGGGCCTAATTGCTTCGTGGGCTTCTTGTGCGTTATTGTCTTTACTATTGTCTTTACTATTGTCTTTACTATCTGACTTTTCTTTTTTAGCCTTGGTTTTTTTAGTAGCTTTTTCTTTAGCCTCTTCTTTTTCAGCCTCTTTTTCAGCCTCTCCTTTATCTTTGTTTTGAATTAATTTAAATAATTCAGGATGAATATATTCGGGCCTATACTTTTCGGTTATATAAGTTTTGCCTTCTTCTATAAATTCTTCACTATATACTTTACAATCTGTTCTCATATATGTAATATATCCGCCTTCATATAATTTTTGCGCTAACATCATAGTATCTTTTGGCGAAATATGCATAACATTGTTTGCGGCTTGCTGTAGTCCCGATGTAGTAAATGGACAAGGAGGATTTTTAATTAGTTCGCGCTCTTTTGCTTTAGTTAAAGCATGCTTATGCGTTTTGCTTTGTTCAAGAAAATCTTTCATGGTTTCGTGACATTCAAAATTTTTATTTAGTGTAAATTGAATATTTTTACTTGTAAAATATCCGCAACTGTTAAAGCTCAACTTTCCGGGTGCTTCTTCGATTTCTTTATAATTATCATATACTAGGCGAAGGGCCGGTGTTTGACAGCGCCCAGCGCTAAGTGCATTTTTCGCATTTGAAACAATGTATTTCCATAATAATGGTGTAATTGTAAAGCCAACAATTAGATCTAAAATTTGCCTTGCTTGTTGAGCATATACTAATTTTAAATTTAGCGTTCTTGGATTTGCTAGCGCATGTTTAATGGCGCGCTCTGTAATTTCATGAAATACAATTCGCTTGGTTTCTAATGCTAGTCCAAAAACTTGCGCAATATGCCATGCAATAGCTTCGCCTTCGCGGTCATCGTCTGTTGCTAATATAACTTCTTTAGCTCCTTTTATTGCTTTGCGCATTTTCTCAATTTGCGCCTTTTTTGTTTCTATAATAGCAAAACATGGTTTATAGTTATTTTTAATATCTATTTGGTCTAAATTAGAGAGATGAGTAATATGACCATATGAGCCAATTACTTTGTAACCAGATCCTAAAAATTTCTCTATTTTTTCGCATTTGGCAGGCGATTCGACAATTACCAAAATGTAACTCATATTATTAAATAAACTTATTTGTTTATTTAATAATTCAATTATTTATTTATTTATTTATTTATTTATATTGCGCAAATTAACGCTGAACAAATAAAACACCGGATATTGCTAATGTTATAACTAATAATATCCCTAAAACCATGTTTTCTCCATTACTGTCACTGCTTGGTTCGAGTGACCCACTATAAGGCTTTTCTTCAACTGGTGGTTTTGCGTCTCTCTCTTTTATATCTCTCTCTTTTATATCTCTCTCTTTTAAATCTCTCTCTTTTATATCTCTATCTTTTATATCTCTATCTTTTATATCTCTATCTTTTAAATCTCTCTCTTTTATATCTCTATCTTTTATATCTCTCTCTTTTAAATCTCTATCTTTTAAACCTGCTGCGACTGATTGTTGGCTATTATGGTTGCTCCTGTCAGTGGTGGGCTGTGTAGGTGGCTGAACAGAAGCAGGTGCAGCAGCAGCTGCGACAGTACCAACGAGTGCGGCAGGTATATTCGTTGTGCTGCTAGTATCGGGAACAGCAGCCGCAAGCGTGGCAGTGAGCGCTGCGGCTACATTTGTATCGGGTTGACTAGTGTCTGCTCCTACTGCTGCAATTGCTGGACCTACTGCTGCAATTGCTGGACCTAATCCTTCGGCTAATTCAGTAGGATCAACTTTAGCTGCTTCGACAACTTCATCTGATATTTGATAAAGATAAAGAACACCATTAGTATCAGGATTGTAATCTACATTATCAGTGTGCTCAACCGCTTCTTCTATATCTATTAAGTTTGTTTTAGAAGTACCATTTAATAAAGCAGCTTTTTTTCCAGTATCATCGTATGCTATAAAAGCCTCATGTCCAGGAGGCCTTACAAGAGGAGTTTTATCACCGGCAGCTTTTGGTTTAGCAGGTTCTTGTTTATGAACAATAACTCCTCTTAAATGAAAATTGCGATTTGATAATTTAATACTATTATTACTACTTATGCTATTAACACCATGATGAGTATCATGGTTTATACTGCGATTTATCTGGAATAATAAAATTTCTGTTTCTGGGAGTAATATTAGAGACGTATTATCTTTTATATATTGTTGGTTAATCCATTCTTGTAAATTAGTATTATTAGTTTCGTTTATAAATGTATATATAATATCATATGTTAATGTTAAAGTGTTTGATGTTGTATCATGTGATACTAAATAAAATTTACAGCATTTTTTTATTTTAAGAATTTTTTTAATGTCAGTAGTATCATTTATACTCTCAAACAAAAAAAAAATAGATTTGATGAATTGGGTAGGCTCTCTTGCCTTCACACGATTTTCATCGTTTATTTCTTCACCCTCAATAACTGCCATATACCCACGAAGTATATCTACAGAGTTTACTAAATTATTATCCATATCTCTATATTCTAAATTAACATCCATTATAGCAACAAGGTTTGAATCTGATATTTGTTGTAGTTTTTCTCCGTCATTAGAAGGGCGCTTAAAGAGATTTTTCTTAATAGCATTAAAGCCATCCGCGGTATTTTTTCTAATATCAATAATTTTATTATTATAAGTTTGAAATATAGATTGTAAGGCTAAAATAATATTCAATTTAGTTTTAAAATCAATATTAATATTTTGAAGGACTTCTAATGTCATTCCGCTTATAGCAGTATTAAGAATAGTTTCATCAATATTTGGAACTACCTTTTTAACTGCTTTTTCTATTATTTTTTTTTCTTCTTTGTTTTCTTGATCTTTTTCTTGTTTTGTCATTTCTTTTAATTTTTTAATATCTTCTGCTTGAGTATTTAATAAATAATCACGCAAACAATCAATATTCCATAACATTTGGATACCACTATCCAACCAACATGACATATTGCCTTTAGTTTTAACTCCAATAAGATTGTCAAAATCATACTTTGCTCCGCCATGTTGGGATAAAATTGGCCTTGCTTTTTTTTTCTTCTTAAAGCTATGCTTTTTCTTAATACTTTTTATATTAGTATTATCCATTATATTGTTATTAGTATCCGTTATATTATTATTATCCATTATATTTATAATAATATATAATTATTTTATATATATTTAAATATTTTAACTTATATATTGTTTTAATGAAGCTATAATATTTTTATTTAATTTACGTCCACTTGCTAGCTTAATGTTTTCAAAAGTTGCATTTGCGTTTTCATCTTTGAGAGATTGCAACAAATTTTCCATTGTTTTATATTCATTAGACAAAGCCGACGCCGATACACTACTAATACCCGGAATTTGCATAAGCATAAGTTGAAATATATTTTCTCTATTTATATGTGATTTTTTACTAGTTTTAAGTGTTGCAATATAGTTTTCACAATTATTTTCTGTAGTATTAGACACGGAGCCTACATTTGTTACATGCTCACTATAAAAACTTGGCTTATTTTCGCGCATTAGTTTTGAACCAAATGCTATAAGCATAGTTGCTGTTTCTATTTGATTTAAAGTATTAATTACTGAAAACCCCTTATAATAATTGAGAGAAAATAATGTAGAATATAAGGTGCTTCTAAAAGCAACATCTTTATAATTAATAATTGCTCCTTCTAATAAATAAATAATGTTATGATTGTGAATAGGTAATTCGTTTAAGCGAAACGATTGCTCTTTATAGCGCCCGTCTTTAATTGACGATTCTAAATCACTTAGAGACTTGCGTTCAACAATTAATAAAGGTTTATCATTTATTTCATCGTAAAAAACATAGTCGCCATTATCTAAATTCTTTTGATTTATTGTAATTTTATTTTTAGTTTCTGCTTCGTTTAATGAAATAATAAGATTAACTAAACTATTGGGCTCTCGTAAGTCAATTAATAATTGCATGAGCGGACTATTTTAATAATAGCTATTAAATAGTTTTCTAATATTATTTTAAATCGTTTTAAAATAATATATTAGCCCGCCCGCCTTTATTCTTTATTCTTTTTTTCTCTCTTATAGTCCTAAATTTAACCTAATAAACTTCTAGTGCGAACAGGATCAAAACGAATGTTTATTGGATTAGGGTTTATGAACTTTAAGCACCTTGCTCCATCTTCGCATGTTCTTAAGAAACCACAGCCCTGTTCTTTTTCGGTCTGATTTAATGACGCGCCACTATTCCAATCAACGCCGTTGGCCGCAGTGCGCAAATATTTGTAACCATGAATTCCGGTAATGTTAGGTCTTACACCGACAGTTGAATTAAGACCAGCCATCGAGCCAAATTGGCAGGTGTTGTTTGTGTATAAGTTGCTTCCTGTTAAGTTTTTAGTAATTCTTTTACCCGGCATCTTTTTATAATAATAGATTTTATTTTATTTTTTATTTTTAAAATAAATTAAATTAAATAAAATTAAATAAAATAAAATAAATTAAAATAAAATAAATTAAATAAAATAAAATTAAATTAAATAAAATAAAATTAAATAAATTAAAATAAAATTGCCTTAAATACTTTATAAAAACATTATACATTATAACATAATATATGCTTAGTGTTAATTTAAATAGCAATAATTGTCTAAAAGACATTAATAGCGAAGATGACACTAGTTCAGATAGCGATAATGGATCAACTAACTTTAAAAGCAATGACGATATGCTTTTCAATCCCTTTAATAGCAATAATCAAGAAATTACTTGCATAAATGTCCAAGAATTACTATCAAAATACGGAATTGTTGCTAAACCATTTAATATGGAATTATATAAACGTGCCTTTATTCATAAATCTTATACAAAACGTCCTAAATTAGAAAACGCAATGGCAAATGTTGTTATTGCAAATAAACCAGAACATTGTTTACCGCTTAAAACCAAATCCAATGAGCGCCTTGAATTTCTGGGTGATGGCGTTTTAGAACTTATTACAAAATATTATTTATATAAACGCTTTCCTAAAGCAGATGAAGGATTTATGACAGAAAAAAAGATTGCATTGGTTAAAAATGAGCATATTGGAAAAGTAGCCCTTGAAATGGGCCTAAACAAATATTATGTTATTTCACGGCATGCAGAAGAGAAAAATATTCGCAATAATTTGAAAAAATTGGGATGCTTATTTGAAGCATTTATTGGTGCTATTTTCCTAGACTTCAATCGTATATCTATTAACGATGAATATGGGTGGTTTACAAATGTATTTAATTGCGGTCCGGGATTACAAATGGCGCAAATTTTTGTAGAAAATGTATTCGAAAAGCATGTTGATTGGACTAATTTAATCAATAATGATGATAATTATAAAAATAAGCTTCAAGTAATTATTCAAAAAGAATTCAAAATCACACCTGACTATGTAGAATTGAAAACTCCTAAAATGGACGACGATGAAGATAATGACAAATTATATGTTATGGGTCTTTATATTTGTTTTGGGCAAAATATTCATAATGCAAATATTAGTAATGCACTTAATTTTGAACAATTGGGGTCGTTTAAAGCAATTCATGAATTACTCGAAAAGCAAAACAAATTATTGGTGTTTGTAACAAAGGCAGAGCATAAAATTAAGAAAAAGGCAGAACAAATTGCGTGTGATCAAGCAATTAGATTATTTGAAAAGTAGGTTGCTATATTTGCATTTTATATTTGCATTCTATATTTGCATTTTATATTCTTTTTTTCATGATTTCTAAAATTATTACTTTATAAACGACACAGCACCTATTCCTAATGTACATAGTATTAAAAAACCTATTAGCATACCTTGTCCGTTACTGCCTTCAGGTGAAATGTCAAAACTTTGACTAGGAGTGCCATTATTTTCATCACTGACGTTGCCATTAACAGTGCCATTGTCTGCACTACCGGATTGTGCTAAATCTTTTCTACCTGCTTGTCTTAAATCATTTTCTTCTGATCCATCTCCCACTTCATCTGTTTCCGCTTCATCTGTTCCAGCTTTTGCAGCTTCATCTGTTCCAGCTTTTGCAGGTTTTGCAGCTAGCACTTTTGTGGGTTTTGCAGCTTTTTCTGTTCCAGTTATCACTTTTGCAGGTTTTCCTGTTCCAGCTTTTCCTGTTCCAGCTTTTCCTGTTCCAGCTTTTCCTGTTACAGCTGTTTCATGACCTTTTTTGCTAGTATTTTTTTTAATAGCAGAAGCAATAGCAGCAGCAGGAGTAACAACCTTAGGACTTTCGTTTGCTTCTGCTTCTGCTTCTGCACCGTTTGCATCTCCATTATAAAAAATGCTGCTAGTATTTTCATCATCTGGACTATTTAAGAGTATCTCTCTAAAACTAGCATAGTTTGTTGGTCCATTACCGGCAAAATAAATAGGAAAAGCAATTACATCAAAATCATCTTTATATTGTATTAAATATTCTTTGTATAATGCAGCAACCTTGAGAGGAGGATTATTGAAAGCGCCACATCCAAATGCGCCTAAAATAGCATGTCGTAATCCATTTTTCTTAAGTGTTATAAATTGTGCATGAATAATTTTTCTCATTTCAGTTTTATTAAACTGATTAGGATTGCTTATACGTACAGCAGCACAACGTAATTCATAAAATAAAAATTTATCGTCATCACTGAGTTCACCGTATCCAATATATTCAGTACCTTCGAGAGTATTAACATCATTATAAGTCTCCTTATCTTTAATACATATACGAGGATTTTCTAGATCTATATATGTATTTTCACCATCTTTAGCACCTATTAGATCTTGCATATGCGGTTTATAAAAGTAATAAGATTTATCCTTATTTGGGTCTAACATGCTATCTCTATTAATAGAAAAGTGGCAATTTGTTCTACGAAACATATTCTCTTCTTGTGCTGCTGCTCCAGACTGATATCCTCCGCCGGGATTTTCGCTATTTGCCATATTTAAACAAGCAAATATTGAACCATATTTTTTCGTACATTTTAATGCCATTTCTCCCCAATCACTTTTTACAACTATAACTTCAAGACCATTCTCGTTTCGTGGAGTTACATTTTTACACCAATTTAACATATTTTTTTTTGCCGATTTATAATATTCGGGTGTCTTCGTTTCAAACAATTTAAGTGTATTTACAAGTATTGCTACGCGTTTGGTTCTTACATAATCAGTTTTTTTTGTTTTTTTATCAATGACTTGACGACCTTCAAGAATAAATTGCCCAAATTGTTTATAGTCTAGATTAGATGGAGGATCATAATTTTCAAGATTGGTTTCAAACTTTGCAAATATTTCTTGTTGTGTTGCTGCTGCATCTCCTAGCGCTGCATCTCCTGGACCTGGTCCTTGTCCTAATCCTGCTTTTATTGCTAGTGCATCATATGCAGATTGTAGAGTTTCATACTTTGGATGTGTTTTCACTTGCGCAGCTTTGAACTTAATAATCTCATCTTTATTGATTTTATCAATGTTTTCAATTTTAATAAGAGCATCCTGATCTTTACTAAATAGTGTTACTAATGAAGTATATTCTTCGTCAGTAAATCCATAAAAAAAAACATCAACTACATTCCCGAATATAATTGCAAAATCAACAACGGCTAATATACCAATACTTATGACATTTTTAAGACCTCTATCTTTATTATCTTTTCCTCTGAATATACCAGATGATAACAAACTGAAGGCAATATTAGTACATCCATGATGATATGCTTCTTTCATGGAATTAAAATACGCACTATATAGCAAAAGGTCGGCTTCGGGCCACTTATCATTATATATAGTGTAATTAGGTCCTACAGCATGAATACACAGACAAGTATTAAGATTTCCACCAATTGTTGTTTTAGCTTGTCCTGTGAGACATCTAACATCTTTTCTTATAAGAGGTAGGGCTTTACGTGCTTTATATAGTAAATCGCCGCCCTTATCACCTATTACTCCGTCAATACCTCCACCACTAAGACATGCTTCGTTTGCAGCATTTACAATAACATCGCCTTTAAAATCAACCAATGAGCCTTGTATTGCATATAATTTCATTTTATTACTTGTATTTGGAAGAGTAATTTCTTTTATTGTTTTATTAGTATCAGGAATAGGATCTAAAAATGTGGCAATATCAAATTTAGATGATCCACACTTTTCAGGCAAGTCTGTAATAATTTCTCCTATAGTTTTTAACCCTGTTTTATATACACCAGGGATTATTGCATCGATCATCTCTTTAAATTTCGGGTTGGTTTCCGCTTGTTTAATAAATTTATCTGAGTATGGATTATAATGCACTAACATAACATCAATTGGATAATCTTTGTATTTTTCAAGAGCTTTTTCTATTGCTTTAATTATCCAATCTGGTTTATTACCAAATGCACCACCACCAATAAGTGTTAGGTAGCATTTGATACGTGTTTGTGATTTTAAGGCAATTAAAGCTGCTATACAAAGAGTTGCCATATATGAACCATCCAATATACAAGTTGCAAAGGGTTCCCATAGATCTGTATTTGATATAGAATTATACGCAACAGGTAACGCAGATGCATATACTTGACATACACGATGTTTTAGAGGTTCTTTTTTTGTAGCTATTTTTTGATTATCTACAACAGACGTTGACCAATGTACGCCTACGCGTAGCGCCTGTATTATACTATCTCTTTTAATATCGCTTATTATATTTGATACTTCTTGTAATTTTGTTGCTCCAACAGAATTCATAATTACATAGCCGTTTCTCATAGTCCAGTATGTTTGATTCATGTTTTCCAACAAAACACCAATATCTTCTAAATTGTCAATTTGATGAGCACATTGTCCTTTATAAATTTCACCATTTTTAATGTGCTCAACAAAGTAGTTGCGATACACTAGTGCAGCTGGACATGCCATAGCGCAAGCGGGTCCTTGTGTATGATCATCGCTATAAATAGTTACGCCTTGATTTGGTGTTGCAGCGTCACTTCTCATCTCAAGACAATTGAACTGGCTAGCAACTTGAAATATTGCCCCCTCATTCTTTGGATCACAGTGTAAAAGTGCTACATCTTGAGTTACAATATGCTTAAATGTAAGTCCACCTTTTTTTTTGTCTTTTATGTTTACGGCTTTTAGTTTATTAAAAGCATCATTATATTCTTTGGATTTAATGCATTGTTCTAGTTGAGCTAGATTTGGCCGGTCAAACATTCCAATGTATTGGCTTTTAAACCCTTGTGGAGCATTAGTAGCATCACTACATATTAGAGTATGTTTTTGCACTTTTACTTTTGCATCTTCACTAGAACTTAAAAAAAATGCAGATAATGAAGATAGATAATTATCTTTAGCGCTAGTGTCATTTGCGTCAATAGTTTCTGTTTTAATTGTGAAATAATTTTCTAGATTAGTAGGATTATTTCCTGTAAGTATGGCATTTTCGTCAAATCCAAATATATTTCGAAACCATGTAGGAAGCGGATTAGCACCACCGGTTTGACTATTATTATTATCAATACTTAAAAGCATAGATTGCATGTCGTTTTGCTTTGATTTAGTTTTATTTAAAGTATGACTTTTCTTAAAGTCATAATTATGCCTTGTTTTTTTACTCATTATATATATTTATATATATTTATATATTTTATATATAAATATATGAACTGTTATTTTTATAAATAGTATAATATAACATATTATATATAATATAACATAATATATATAATATAATAAAAATATTTATGAGCTTATGTAAATATAGAGATATATTTGCATAAGTTCATACATTAAGACTATTTAATCTTGCAGTTGTGGATACATTTTAAACATTAAACATTAAACATTAAACATTAAACATTAAACATTAAACATTAAACATTAAGTAAAATATTAAAAACACATATATTTATTATTATATATTATTTAAATATATATAATAATGATAAATGAAACTTTGGAACAATTAAAAATAAAACCAATACCGAAAAAACCGCAACAATTCAATGTTATACTACAAATACCAAGCGAAGGTGTTGGACCAAATATTATAGATAAAACCAGCGAACGCTTAATAAATAGAGAGCAATTTTTTAGTGATCTTCAAGAAAATTTAGGAGTTGTTCAAAAAGATTATTACAAAACAAAAAAACCAAGCACAACTATAAAAGAAGAAGCATCTCAAAAATCACAGCTAACTAATAAACCACCTGTTTATAATGCAGAAAATACTTTAACGCATATTGTTAAGACAAAAGAAAAAATAATTATTAAAGATCCGTCAACAGAAGCATTAAAAAAATCTAAAATAAATTTACCTTCACAAGAGAGATTAACACCTAAACCGGCTCAAAATACAGAAAAACAAGATAAACAAGATAAGCATGACAAGTCAGATAAGCATGACAAGTCAGATAAACAAGAAAAAACAGAAAAAACCAAAAAGTTGCATCATGAAACAATTGACGAAACCTTAATTATTCCAAAAGATCTTCGAATAGGTAAAACACTTTATAGTTCTAGAATACCAAAATTAGAGCCTAATGTGTTAATAAAAGCGTCTAGTTATTATTTATATAATAGAGAGATTTTTATTAGTTTTATTAATTCTCTCTTTGAGCCGTATAAGCAACAATTATTAAAAGAAGAGCAAGACATGTTATCAGGTAAAGCATCTATTAGTTGCGAAAATAATAATAGCGCCAATTTTTCTCTCTTAATTCATCAAAAGATTGTGCGAGATTATTTAAATATTTATACGCCATATAGAGGTCTCCTATTATATCATGGTCTTGGGTCAGGTAAGACTTGCTCTTCTATAGCAATTGCCGAGGGAATTAAAAACGATAAAAAAGTATTAATATTGACACCTGCGTCGCTGAAGGACAATTATGTTGAAGAATTGAAAAAATGCGGCGACTACATGTATAAGAAAAATCAATTTTGGGAGTTTATAGATACTAAAGAAAATCCACAATATATTGAATATTTAAGCACTTTATTAAAGTTGTCTCGTGAATATATAATTAATAACGGAGGAGCATGGTTTATTAACGTGAAAAAGGAGCCCAATTATGACAGCCTTGATTTTGAGGATCAAAAGAAAATAAATTCTCAATTGGATAAAATGATAAATTACAAATACCAATTTATAAGTTATAACGGATTGCGAAGCTCTCATTTAAACGGAATGACGCATGACGGCACAATCAACCCTTTTTCCAATAAAGTAATAATTATTGATGAGGCTCATAATTTTATTAGCCGAATAGTAAACAAATTGACCCGCAAAACGTCGCTATCAATGCGATTATACAATTATTTAATGGACGCGGAAAATTGCAAAATTATATTATTGACCGGTACACCAATAATCAATTATCCAAATGAAATAGCAATATTATTCAACATTTTACGTGGCACAATTAGAAGTTATAATTGCAAGTTAATATTAGATAAAAAGACCATGACAAAGGAAAAAATAGAGGGCATCTTTAAGGCAGCAAATATATTAAATTATGTTGACCTTATAGAATACAATTCAGTAAGTTATGAGGTCACCATCACACAAAACCCTTTTGGCTACGTTAAATCCGAAACAAATAAAAACAAGTTGGCTTATACGAGTGATGTATTAACAAGCGAAGAATTTTTACAAAAAATAAAGGCTGCATTAGAGGCGCAATCTCTCAAAATTGCGGGCAACAAAATAAATGTAAACGGGTACAAGGCTCTTCCCGATAATTTTGACGATTTTAAGGCCTTATTTATTAGCCCAAACAATTCGATCAATAATCCGTCTATGTTTAAAATGCGTATAATTGGATTAACGTCTTATTTTAGGAGCGCACAAGAGCAATTGATGCCTAAATATATGCATTCAAACAGCAACGACTTTAAAATAATTAAAATTCCCATGAGCGACTTTCAGTTTAACATTTATGAAGAAGCCCGCGTTCAAGAGCGCAAATTAGAGGATTCCAATAAAAAGAAGAAGTCTAAGAAAACGAAGACCGGTGCGCAAGGTGACGACCTTTATAGTGATAGTGTGTCAACATATCGCATTTTCTCGCGCGCATTTTGCAATTTTGTATTTCCAAAACCCGAAATAAGGCGGCCAATGCCAAATAATGATGAAACATTAGAGGCGGCATTAGGTGTTATTGGGTCGTTAGATGACGACGACGCAATAGGTAAAAATCTCTCTGAAGATGTTATTGATAACCTAAGTATTTCTGAAAAATTGGACAATATTGATGGTAAATATGACGCCGATGATATTAAGGATTTGGAAAAGGACGCAGAAAAGAATGCAGAAAAGAATGCAGAAAATCCGAAAACGGGCGACCTAAGTTATGGTAAGCGTATTGCGGAAGCGCTAAAAGAGCTTGAAAAATATGGAAGCAAATATTTATCTAAAGAAGGATTACAAATATATAGTCCCAAATTTTTACATATTTTGGAAAATATTATTGATAACGACCACAAAGGCATTCATTTATTATATTCACAATTCAAAACATTAGAAGGCATTGGTATTTTAAAATTGGTTTTGAGAGAAAATAATTTTGCCGAGTTTAAGATTAAAAAAAATGAGACCGGCGAATACATTTTAAATGTAGCCAGCGAAGATATGAATAAGCCCATGTTTGCTTCTTATACCGGGTCGGAAACTCCTGAAGAGCGTGAAATTATTAAAAATGTGTTAAATAGCAATTGGAAACTTGTTCCGTCGTCGTTAGTAAAAGTATTGCAAACGCTGTCAGATAATAATTACATGGGGCAAATAATAAAGGTGCTAATGATTACGTCGTCGGGTGCGGAAGGTATTAGTTTGAAGAATGTGCGTTATGTCCATATTACTGAGCCTTATTGGCATCCTGTTCGTATTCACCAAGTTATTGGGCGAGCGCGGCGTATTTGCAGTCATAGCGACTTGCCAAAAGAGCTGCAAACTGTAAATGTGTTTTTATATTTAATGGTTTTTAGCGAGCAACAATTGTCTAGCGACTTATCTATTGAATTGAGGCTAAAAGATATATCGAAAAAGGATAAGAAAAAAGTGATTACAAGCGACGAATATTTATACGAAATTTCGAGTATAAAAGAGGAAATTAATGCTTCGTTGTTGCAAAGTGTAAAGGAGTCGGCAATAGATTGCAGCATTCATACGCGTGCGTCAAGTACCGAAAAAGATGTCAAATGTTTTGTAATAGGTAATCCAAGCGAAAGCAAATATATATATACTCCAAATATAGAGGCTCAAGATAAAGATGAGGGCATGAAATTAAACAAGAAAAAACAAGTATTAAAATTGAACGAATTAATAATAAATAAAATTAAATATGCGTATAATAAGGAAACGCAAGAGCTGTATGATTATGATAGTTTTGCGAAAGACGAATTATTGCTTGTTGGCAGGTTGGTCAAGCAAGATAATGGCACATTTAGGTTGGAGAAGGTTTAATTGCCCTTAATAGTTTAACGCCCATTTTTTAAGTTGTTTTAATAAAATATTTAAAACCAACAATAAAATTGATTACCTTATAAATTATAATGCCATATATTATAATTTATAATGTGTGATCTAAATGTCCATAGCGTTTATATTGATAAACGAATAAATGATGTTATAAAAAGTAATAAATGGAATTCTATATTAATTAACACTTCACACGAAGATTTTATAAAGGATTTTGCTTCAAATGTATTTACAAATTTAGTAAGAAATACATTTACTAACACATATATTAGGCGATTTCCTTGTGCTGGATGTAATGGTGTATCAAGAGAAAGATGTCATGGAATAGGCGAAGAGAGACCATTATTAATAAAAAGGGCTTTAGAAAAGGTTTGGAGTGATACAACAAAACCTATTATTATGAAAGAAATTATAATAGCATTTTTAGAGGAACATAAACATACAAAATTTACCTTCAAGTGTCATAGTTGTCATAAAAACGAGAAACAAACATGCGTTTAAAATCACGAAAAGAGGAAATAAACTATTTATTCTCTCTTCAATATATTCAATTTCTCCATTATTAGATTTTGATTAGTTAATAGTTGCTCTAATTGACTAGACAACTTATCTATTTTATTATGTATATCATGCATATATTCTCCATTTTGTGTTTTTTTTAAAGAATTGGCAGCATTAAATTGAGAGATTTGTTCTTCTTTTTCTTCCTCTATAAGCAAACCTTCATTTAAATCAACTACTTCAATATTTGGAGGAGGAAGAGGAATAGTAGGAAAA
>Ga0208226_1000253_pt1 | contig 16212 bp, 13 predicted proteins | sample LakMenE18May11ns_FD_150713 | JGI IMG/M metagenome (GOLD analysis project Ga0208226, IMG submission 150713) | Freshwater microbial communities from Lake Mendota, WI - 18MAY2011 deep hole epilimnion ns (SPAdes) | ecosystem: Environmental > Aquatic > Freshwater > Lake > Epilimnion/Euphotic zone ... | reverse complement strand
ATGGGGTGCAAACACCCCTCCACCCATGGTGGCTGGTATGAAGATTGAACGACGTGGCTGTGTGGTCCTACACCGGGGTGTGCTGTCTGCACGCCCTAGTGTCGGCATTGCTAAGACCCGTTCTTCGGTCTCTACTAAGAAAGATACACGTAAGTTGCGATAAAAGCAAGCGGCTATTTGTTGCCGTCTATCTAGTTGTAATACCCTCATTGGCGCTAATGGTACGGCAACATGTCGGCACGCAGCTTCTCCCAACGGTCAGAGACGTTCGGGTTTGAGACTCTCGTTCCTTGGTCCATGGACGCTTTCAACCTTATATTCAAAGTCCCGCGTACCTACCAAGCCCTAGCCCAGGCTGTAGAAGACCGCAGTGGCGGCGTTCTAGACGCTCTGAAGCGCCTAGAAGCATCTGGCTTTGTTGCCCGTCAAGACCCGGTGCTACTAGACATACGCACAGGCAAGCGGGCACTTCGTGCGGGACGACCAGTCGATCGCTATGTACTGAGTCGCTCTGGGCGTACCCTTTGCCAGGCAGCACGCGAGGACGACCGAGTGCTTGAAGATCTATGGGCTCGCCTAGAAGCGCGGAACACCAAAAAAGTACTGCTCCTCATGGAAGCACTTGACTGTCGAGGCCCAGAACGCCGAGTCGGCGTGAGTTGCCAGATGGCGACGATCGCATCAGGGCTCCCAGAACGCTCTGGACGCTTCTGGGTGAACAAACTGGTCGAAGAGAAACTCGTTACACGTCTTGACACGCAACTATCTGACGTGCGTGAGATCATCCCTCAGCACTGGCGGCCCACTAAAGCCCTAGCTGCACAATTACAAGACGTGTTCGTTGAGTACCCACAATGGGCTCATTTAGCTGGATCTTGGAGGCTACGGCGCAAACGTTTCCTTGACGATATCAACCCGGGTCGGGTTGGGTTTTCTGGTGCAAGTGACTACGACCATGACATCACCACCCAGCACGTGCTCTCGGCCGTGCTCGCATCTAACCGATTCGTCGCCCAGGGGTCATTCGACATCGAACCTCGGTTCGTACTAGAAGCAAACGTTGAACCAAACGGATCGCTGCTTTTCAAAAACGGCGGAAGTGAGGCCGTGGTGTACCAACCAGACGCTGTTTTCGTGGAACGAGACTCTTTTGGCAAGATAAGAAAAAGTGTCCTCGAGTATGAGCGCTACCAGACACGTAGAGATGGATGGATGCACCTAGAGCGCATGTGTGGCTGGGTAGCTTTAAAACGACTGCCGTTTGAGAGCGTCTCTCTGCGATTCGTCGTCGACTCTAAGAGCAGACTGCGAGCCTACGTGGAGTTGATAGAAGCTTTCGCTGACTACCTGAAAGACCATCCAGACCGTGCGCCGCAGAACGACGTGACTCTGTACGCGAGCTACGTCGACAACGTTCTCACCCAAGCTGACCCGCTAGATGACAGAGGTTGGTACAGAATCGATCTACCTAAAGGCGACGGTCAGCACTGTGCTTTACACGGGAGAGCCAAGACACCTTACAACGACTATTTTGCGACGGAGTAACCATGAATAACAATAACGAAGACAGCAACAACATCACGAACGATAAGCCAAGAGGGTTCATACACGCATTCTTGATCGTCACGGGTTTGATCGGTGCTGTCCTAGCTAGTGGAGCGGTCGGTGCGCGCAGCGTTTCTTGGGGTGTTGTCTCATTAGTTTTCTGTCTCTTCTTTTATGTCATGTTTTGGCGCGAGCGACGATTCGTGCAGCACCGCTCGTTCTTACTAGCTGTCGCACTTGTTAGTTGCATGCTAGTTGTCGGGATTGTCGGTGGAGTGCAATCCAATCTGCGTGGAGGTTCGGTTCTTGTACGAGGCAGTGACAAAGATGACGAACAGAAACTCATTGACAGCACTACAAATCATTTAGCTGATGTAGCTAAATGGGTGGATGAACTTGACGGAGATGTCGCCAGCGCGCCTATAGGTCCTTCACAGTTAAATCTCATGCGTGAAAAAGCGTTAGCTTCAGCAGACGGATTTGGTGAGTTTTCTAAGAACTTACGTATCGCGCAAGCCCAACGCCTGACCCTTGATGCTCTTTTGAAGATCGCAGAGGCCGCACAAGAACGCGCAGCGCTCGAGGAAGTGTTTGACGATCGCCGCATGTCTTTGTACTCTGGTCTCGTCAATGACGCAGCACAGATGGTGCTGTCTGCTCGTTCGTTGCTGAGTCAAGCAGTCGATAGTGAGGCGCGAGGCGATGCTGACGGCAATGGATAACACTTGCGGTGATGACTGCCGATATAGGCGCCTTTATGAAGGCACCCAATCGAGCCTGACAGATATGGCAGGGAAACACGCCACCGCTCTTGGCCGCATCGGGCGCTTGCGTAACTCTGTCATTGATGCCTGCAAGAACTCCGTTCCGGCAGCTTTTTCTAAGATGGAGCAGAAGATGTCTGTTCGTTTATCTGAAGCAGATGACCAGATGATCTCAGCAATGGTGGAACATTTGTTGCGCCACGATAGTGGTCCCCAGGGAGCAGACATGCTCGTTGCTAAAGAGCTGCGTCAGTTGCTTGCTTGGCGAGGCGTGATTCTTAAAGGAGACAACCCTGCGGACTGGCTCACACAACTTGGCGGAGTCAACGTAGCTATCGAGGATGAATCGACACGTGCCACAAAGAAGTCTTTCATGGCAGCCAAAGAACACAGGCGCCAGATGGAACAAGCCCGCTTGGCTGACGTAGCTGCTACGGGCGCTACCCCTACGACGTGGTCGCAGGCAGTAGAAGACCTAGTAGAAATAGACAATCCACAAAGTGGCACAGAAAAGCGTTGGCCAGACGAGACTGTACCTCCGCAGACACTCAGCGACTCTGACACGGTCCTTGATTTTGATAGTGACTCAGACGTGGTGTTTGGTGACGAGACGTTTGGTGGAGACACCTTCGTCCCAGACACTCTAGACGGAGGCGCTGATGAGAATGCAGGCTGGGGAGATGCCTGGGGAGATAACGAGACGCTGCAAGATGAGCCTGAGAGAGAAGAGTTCAACAAAGACGTAGTCACTGGCGCTGAGATGCCGGTCGGTGCTTCAACAGAGAACGGCACGTCCGAGAGTGAGACGCCAAAATCTGTTGCGTCGCTAACGCCTGCTCCGACATCAGAGCCAGTAGCTGCACGTCCTGTAAAAATGGCACCAGTTGCACCAGTGCGTGTCGAGCTTTTCCCTAACCCCAACCCAGGTAGGCCGAAACGTGGAAGGCGACAGGTGCGAGTTGCGGCTTTGCCACCTGAGTCCTTTGACGTTGTGGGGTTAGACGTCTCTCCCAAAGGCGACGGTGCTGCAAACGCCAAGATTCAAGCTTTGTGCGCCATCCCTCGCCCTGTTTTCACATCCGATCTAATTAATATTCTCAGCGACGCACAGAGCGTAGAGCAGTGGCAAGAAGACCAGCGTGCTGATGGAAGCAACGTACGTTTCATAGCGCCAAAAGCAAGACACAAACAGCGCGGCTCTCTGATCGTCCCCGTTGGACAAGCACGCAACGACATGGATCTACAAGGACCTACATGGTGGTCAGCTGTTCTTGATCGCTACAGAGGAGCGAAACTGTATGAGCTTGGTGTTGTTTGCCACTCGGTACAAGACACTATTAAGAGTTACAACGTCGACTCTGGACTACCGGTCGTTACTTTTAAAATCGCACACGACCGAGGTGTTGTTGGCCTAGTAGTGCTGTGCGACGACGAACTGCACGAGGGGAGCATCGGTCGTGACGCTTTGCGTAGCGGCGTTGAAGAGATGCTTGGTTCGAGCTTAGAGATGCTGTGCGTACTGGTCACCGGTGACAAATCTCTCGACCCAGCTTGTATAGCAGTGAGCGAAGAATTCTCGTCTCGAGGCTGGAAGATCGGTTGTCCTGTCGTTGGAGCTCGCAGCTGGGAGTGGGCAAACGCCGGCAGCGGACTTGTTGAGATAGCTGTTTAAAGTGCGCAGAAGGTTAGCGCTCATAGCATTGTCTTTGCTCTTAGTTTCCTGCACTGCTCAACTGGGTGCGAACTTAGGTACTAGCACGGACGTGAAGAAAGCTTTCCAAGAGACACTCTCAGATCGAGGACTCAGGCGCTGGGAGAAAGACGCCGTTACCTACACATGGGCTACAGGTGCAACAACGCAAGACCGTTTGGTGCTAACTGAGCTTGTATCTTGGTTAAACACAATAGAGAGCATGCCTGCCATACAAGAAGCTGTACCCGGCGTCGAAGCCGACGTTGTTCTGCGTTCTATAAACCGGTCTGAGTGGGGTAGCTACGACAAAACACCAGGAACGTACGATGGTGCGTCGGGCGTAACGATCGCAGAATGGGACGGACGCGGGCGTATGACACGTGCTGAGGTTCTCGTAGATGCCACTAATGCGCAGAGCCAACGCAATAGAACTATTGTGCACGAATTCATGCATGCTCTTGGAGTTGGTCATCACTCATGTCCCAGCGGACTTGTGTACGGTGCGGGAGATTTTGACCCTGAGTGGCGAACAACAGAGTTTGATCGTCAGATACTGGTGCTTACTTACCACCAAGGTTTTCGTACTGGACAGGCGGCCTCAGAGTTAGCCCTGCGCATAGAAGAGACCTCTGAAGAGCCAAAGTGCGGCTCGCCAACGTTTGAGACCGTAGAGGCTGAAGAAAACCTCCTATGGTGTTTGCGCGGCGAAGGGATAAGACCCTGCCAGACCGCGAACGACCTAGTGCCTCCCAACGCCGCTGGCACGCCTAGCGCCTGGGTTAAAGAAGACGTTGTCTATAGTTATGATCCTTCCTTGTACATCGCTTTCCAAACCGACGAGGGACGAGTTTTGTGCAAAAAACCAAACAACGGCCGGGGCGACTGCCAGGTCACTGAAGGTTCTTTTGTTGATACACCGACACTCTGGACTGACGGCGAAACACTTTACAGATAACGCCCTTTACTGTGCACAGGGCGCGCCCACGGTAACGAACATGAACACATTCTCTAACGGTGTAGTAGGCATACTCAATGGCGTGCTTGGTATCACTGATGCGCTGGGCACCCCTTTGGGGCTGTGCGTTATCGTCTCTGGAGTGTGCTGCGCGTGGATGGCTCTCATTGAGATTCACGAAACAAACCGCATGGGTGTTAAACCCCTTGTCGGTAGGCACTAAGCAACCGGCACTCGGTTTTATAACACCACAAACTACTAGGAACATCCACGCCGCCAATGCACGGCCCAACCGTTTTCTTTAATGATGACTCATGGGCTTTCTTTGACGCACAACTACAAGATCGAGGTACCACTATGCACAGCTACGACACTTTCTCCGACGGCGCACCCAAGCCGTCTGTTTCGCTGCGCCCAGCACCAATTGTTGAGACAGTAGCTCGCGCAGCGAGCCGTATTCGTCAGTTCGAAGGACCACGCGGATACTCTCTGCGCGCGCACATTGTTGTGCGTTACGCAAGTTTGTGGCTCACACTGCTACTTTGCTCAGGGTTAGCTCACTGGGCTTTCGCGGACCTTCCACAGTGGCGCCATGGCGGCAGCATGATGCTGTACTCGGCTTGCGCGATACTGCTCGTTGGTGTGATCGGATCAGTTCTGTACGCCGAAGCACGTGAAGAGATTGTCAAGACAGCAAAGCACTATGCCTTAGGTATCGTCGCTCTTCCTGGAGCTGCTCTAGCTGTGTTCATGCGTATCGTCGCTGTATCTTTGCAAGGAAGCACAAGTGACGACGTGTTCATCTCCCTGCTGCGCGGCAATGGTCTGCCTTTGATGTACTTCACACTCGTTGTCATCCCGGTTTTCGTATTCACGAAGTATGTTTTTGGTGGAGTGCGCTCTGCTAACAGGTCTGGCCTGGCTGATGAGGAATTCATCGCTACCTACATGCGTCAAGACGGATCACAGCGCTAACTATCGTTAAAGATCTCAAGCATCTTTTTGTGGCAGTAGCTTTGATCCAAGGTCGCTGAGGGCTTCGCTTTTAGCGTTACGCGCTTGATGACGTCTGGCTTGCTCTGCATACTCTTCTTCTAGACGTACAAGCGCAAGGGCTGTTGTGTTTAAATCCTCCACGTTCGCGGCGTTTGCGAGAGAATCTTTTATGTGCGCGTACAAGGCAGACCCGGTAGCTACAGGGGCGAGAGCACGTAAAGAAGCTTCCATTTTTGCATGAAATGCATTGTAGATAGAATCATTGATAGACGGTACGCCGAGATCCTGGCGTTGAACGCGCGCAGAGAACCTCCAGGCAACAGCTACGGCGATGCATCCGAGAGCGCTAATGAGACAGATTTCTACCACTCCCACATGGTGCCTTTTGTCGCAGATAAAGACACGCTCGGCCTTAAATCTCAAGATCGTTGATAAAACGCATCTGCTGACGCACAAAAACCAAGTCGCTCGCTGTTAAAGAGAGAGTCCTGCCGTTTGCTAGGTCCAAAAACACCACAGCGGCTCCAGATCGAAGATGCGTCACCGCTACCACCTCGGCGAACTCGTGGCTGTGTGGTAAAAAACAGTACATGCCAGGGCGTACCTCTGATACTCGAACCTCACGGATCGGGTAGTCATCGGGGTTTTCTACCCAAGGGACGTTTTCCATGTAACGCATCGTCCTCTACTTACTACCTGTTGCACGATGCGGGTTCGTAGCGGGAATGTCGCGCCAAGAGTGAGGCTCATGGGATTATGGACACCTTCTAACAAGCCGGTCATGTTGCCTGGTCGGCCTACGCGACGCGTTATCACCCGACCAGACGGCCGCGGGCTCATCACGCCCCGCATGTCTGGGGAACCTTTAACGCACGACGAAGTTGATTACGACGATCTCACAATCCACCGCTCGTGGCGCGAGTACGAGAGCACAAAAGCTGGCAGCGTGCGCTACTTGATGTTTGAGGTCTCTCAGAAGAATCCTGGTGAAGAGAACACACATCATTTCTATAAAGCTGTACGTATGCTGCGTTTGACGCGTGTACCACGCTGGCTTCGCCAACAAGGTGGCACTGGGCATCATGGTTATACGCAGATGGCTTACGTTCTGGCTGCTTTACGGGAGCAGGGCGTTTTGTTTGTCCAGGTAGTTGCTAAGACGCCAGAGAATCCTCTGATATATGCGTACGGCGTACAAGGTGTCGCTCTCAGCGTGGAAGACGCTCAGGCACGAGCTGATGAGGGATTTGCGACGCTTACTGCTCTGCTCGATGGTACTTTCCAACAGATTGAGCACTCGCCTTTGACTCTCTCTGAAGCTGAAGATCTCTCGCGTTACAGCGCCACTTGGCAACATGTAGCAATGGCCCGCGGCAGGCCTGTCGTTGACGCTAGCGCTATTGGTGCTGGAGCTATCCTTGACGGAAACCGCACAGATGTTGAGCAGACACACAACGCCATGGAGGCTTTCATTCGCGGTATGTCTGAGACAAAGCGCGGATTCATGTTAACTCTCGTTAGCGTTCCTTTGAGCATCGAAGACATGACACTTGCGTGGCGCAACGTCACGCATCGCTTGTCGCAGGTGCGCTCTGATACACACGGCTCAAAGAGCGTTAACTTTGGTGTTGCTATTCCTTTGTCTGTTGGGGCATCCGGCGGCGTGTCACACGGAGATACACACAGCACGGGAACCAGCACGGGAACGAGCACGTCCTATGGGGCATCAGAATCTACTGGTACTAGCACTTCTCAATCAACTGCTGACGGTACGACAACTGGTTTGTCACAGGCTACTTCTTCTACGCAGACTGTTGGTGAGAGTCTGAGCACTGGAACCAACACAAGTATCAGTGACAGCGCGAGCACGTCACAAGCGTTAGGTCAGACGGCAGGAGTCTCTCTTGGAGACAGCAGCACCATAACGAGTGGTATATCAGATTCGATCTCTGCAGCCCACGGTACAAGTACCAGTTTGTCGCAGACAGCTGGGTTCTCGCAATCTTCAGGCGAGACACAAGGTGTGAGCTCCGGTCAGAGCGCAAGTATGGGTTCAAGCGAGGGTACGTCTTGGACTGGTGGGTCTAGCCTCTCAGGTGGCAGCACCACGTCTTCTGGTTCATCTTCTGGTTCATCTTCTGGCGTATCCCAGACTGACGGTAGCTCTTCTGGTGTGAGTGGCGGCCTGCTCGGTTTCGTAGGCGGCAGCTCAGGTGAGACATCTGCTTCAGCAACGTCTGACACGGCAACGTCGAGCACTAGCCAGGGCACTAGTTCATCTAGTTCATGGGGCAACAGCTTCTCCCAGGGCGAGAGCTCTGGTACGTCATCATCGATCGGTGCGAGTGTTGGTACTTCACAGAGCATCAGCGACACCATCGGTATTAGTTCAAGCTTGGCGGCCGGGGTTGGAGCTAGCGATACACTAACGCGAGGTATTGGTCTAAGCGAGAGCGCTGCCCAAGGCGTGAGCCGAAGCGTGAGTGACTCTAACTCTCTCACACAAACTGCAGGACTCTCACGAGGTGTCAGTCAAGGAGTCAACAATACGAACGGTATCTCGACAAGCGTCGCACAAGGTGCTACAGAATCCGCAAGCATTGGTACTAGTCGTTCAGTTACAGAAGGAGCGGGAACTTCCTCTACTTCTGGTACGAACACAGGTGTCGGTACCAACACGGGCATGAATGACGCATACGCTGTTGCGATGAGTCGTCAACTCGGCTCAAGTGGAAGCATGGGCGTTGTACCTAGCTTCGGTGTGAGCGTTGCTAAACAAACTCTTGACGCAGGCAAGCTAGTGGTTGGTGACATCTTAGAAGCAACAATGAACCGCTACCTAGATGGCATCGAGGGTGGCGGAGGATTTTTGTATCAGATGTTCCTCGTCGCAGAGGATCGTGAGACGCTTCTCTCTGGTGCAGGTTTGTTAAAAGCAGCTTTCTGGGGTGCTGGAACAGCAAGTGAACGACTTGCTCAACCTTTCCACGTCATCTCAGACTTTGCGCCTTTGTGTCACAACGACAGTGATCTAACAATGAGCGAACGCGACCGACTCTTGTCCCACGCCCAAGCTTTCACCTCGTACCGTCGACGTGAGCCAATCTCTGAGATCATCGAGCCCTTCTTGTACTCTTCATACGCTTCGTCTTCTGAGCTGGCAGCGCTGTGTCGCCCACCAGTTGCCGAAGGAGCAGGCCTCCTGGCCGTCCACGACAGCGCGCCAGTTCTCGCAATGCCATCTAACCGTCAAAAGCGTGAGATCACCCTTGGACGCGTGTTCAACGGTGAGCGCGCCAAAGTGTCTGACATGGCGTTCGGTGTTGATGCAGACGAACTGACACACATTCTTGTATCTGGAGTTACTGGTTCTGGTAAAACAACAACACTGATGCGTTTGTTGTCTGAACTCTGCCACGTCAAGCGTACAGTTGTAACTCCCGGGGGCTTTGGAGAGATGCCTGTCCAACGCGAAGTGTATTCTTCTATCTTGGCAGTTGACTGGATGCGCAACATGCGACACCTCGGCTCTGTCCTTGAACCAGTTTCTTACGATGCTGAAACTGGTGAGAAGCGCGGGCGCTTCCAGTTCTTTAGCGTACGTGACGCAGACCTTGGTGGTTTTTGTTGGAACCCACTCGCTGTACCTGATACAGGCATGCATCCAGTTGAGTGGCTCAACGCTATGGCTGACAACATGGTGGCGTCATGGAACCTTGGTGAGTTCGGTCGTTCCCTCATTGCAGAGATGATCGACCGTCTGTACAGGGCAAACCGTCTTGAGCCTTTTGAGATGCGTCCTGCGCGCATCGATGACAATGGTGTGTTACTGCGCGGCCCGATCGTGCTACCTGCTATCGAACGCTCTGACATGCCCGATGACGCAATCGGTATTGATCCAACCACAGGCGAAGAAGTAGCGAATGTTTACACTTACCCAGCGCTGTCGCGTCTTGTCGGTGTAGAGCACCTTGCAGTCATGGTCGCAGCTGAGCTTGAAGCTGCAGCAACAGTTGAGGGTGGTCGCCAAGGAACGAGCTTGCGTGACCGTTTGCAATCTCTCTGGCGTCGTGTTGCATACTTTGCGCCAGGCGGCCAGCTTGCAGACTTGATCACATACGACGACTCTTTGACAGATCGTCGATGCTTGAGCCTGGATGACCTTGTCGACACCGAGAACGGAATCGTGACAGTAATCGAGACAGACGGACTAGACCTTGCTAACCGACGTTTCGTGCTCGGCTCTGTGCTCTTGGCTTTGTACCGTACTGGGTTGCACCGGGGTGAGGGTTGCTTCAACCAAGATGGTAAAGGTGTTGGTCTCACAGTAGTACTAGAAGAAGCGCACGAGTTATTCGGCTCACAAGGCGAGGACGAAGACTCTTACTCTGCTTCCACTCGAACAGCTCTGTACGAGAGCATGCATCGACGTATCCGAGCGCTCGGTGCTCGACTAGTAGACGTTGTGCAAAATGCTGGAGACATCCCTGAATCCGTAACGAGCAACACTTCTACTGTTATTGCTCACCGTACATATGCGGAAGCTGACCGAAAGCGCATCTTCTCCCTTTTGAACTGGTCCAACATGATAGGCCAGCAGCTACGTGAGTGGCGCTGGCTTGGAGAAATGCCTGTTGGTTACGCCATAGTCCGTCTGCACGCCCGAGAATCTTACTTAGAGTCGGCGCCTGTACAGATCGTGGCTGAGCCTGCCTCCCTTGGCAGAGTGACTGACGAGCAGTTGCGCGAGATGGCGCGACTGCGCGAAGACTAAGTCTTTTAGCAGAGGTACCCCTAAACAGGGAAGGGCCGATGCTGGACCTGTAAAGGAGAGTGCCATGTCTACTCAGAACCCGTATCCGTCAGCACCACAAGGGCCGTCTTTTAGCGTTCCCACACAGCAGCCAGAGGGCACAAAATCCTCGAAGAAGGTGAAGAAGGACAAGCCACAAAAGACAGCTAACCCTCGCAAAGACATGTCAGCGCGCGAGCAGGCGCGACGCAACGGGATCATCGCTGGCGTTCTCGCAGTGTTAGCAACAATTGGAGCGTTCTTTGTGCTGCGCGGCGAGCCAGTCCCTCCGAAAGTTTTTGTTGCCTCAGCTAATAAACTTATACAAGCAGGTGTGACAGTATCTGAAACTCAGATCGTCGCTAAACCAGTAGACAAAGCCGACATTGAACCAGGAGCTGTTTGGGCGGGAACTGAAGCTCGCTTGTGGGATCTCCTCAAAGGCCTTGACGAAGCAAGCGTAAATGGCGCGAAAGTTAGCTGGCAAGTGATTGGAAAGCGCGCCATGTATCCCGTACTGCCTGGGCAACAGCTGCATCTCCGTGTGTTTTCTGATGCTATTTCCCTAGCACGACCAATGTCCGAATCAGAACGTCTTGTAACAATCACCGTGTCACCAGAGCGCGCCCTTATTGGTGCGCTGCGACCTGGTGACCTTGTTGACGTAGTAGTAGCAGTAGACCCAACCGACGAGACACTCGACGAAACATCACGGCTACGTGGTGCTAAGTTGATCGTTTCTGGCGCAGAGATCGTTCTCGTTCAAAACGGTGAAGCACTTCGTTCTGCCACGTCGCGCGATGGTGTGGAGTTGCCAGAAGATCCACTTCCAACGGTTTATGTACTGCGCGTAAATGACGAAGCTGTGTGGCCGCTCGTGAGCGGTGACTCTGTGGGCAAGAAGCTGTACCTAGTCCTGCGTTCGATTAATGCTGCTCTACAACCAGTTGCTGCGCCAACAACAACTGCACCGACTACGCCAACTACCGCTGTTCCAGCTGGCGGCTGAGAGGAACGAGCGTGACGAACGATCTGCACATAGCAGTTATAGGAGCTCCAGGGCTCGCGTCTGTACTTGAACGCTCCGGGCGTTTCTATAAAGTATGGCGTTACCAGACAACTGGTCAGCTACGCGAGGGCATCAAAGAGCTCTCTGGTTTGAACGTACCCAAGCTCACCTTCCTATTTGCAGACAACACTCCAAACGACATCGCTGACATGTCTTTTGGTGACCTTATTGGAAAGCTCACTCAACGCAGCTACCGCGTCGTACTAGTTGAGTGCTCAGGAGTAGGTCGTGACGTTGTCGCGACTAATCCAGGAGCTGGGCTCATCCCTGCGCCGATCACATGCAACTTGGTGCTGGGTGCTATCTCTGACCGTGGTGCTGGCATGATTGAACCCGTAGGTGAAGCTTGGGGTTTTGAAGCCTTCAATCCAAACGACCCGAGTGCTGTAGACCATCTACCTGCTAGTGACGCAGACTTGTTCGGAGATCTACTTGGCGCTTTTGGTTCCGAAGAACTTGGGCTCGATTCGTCATGGGAGTCAGGACCGGCAACATCACCAGTCGCACCTGCAGCACCAAGTCCTGTCGCTCAACCAGCATCGTGGGGACAAGCAGCAGAGCCGGTTTCACAAGCAGCACCTGTAGCGCCATGGGAACAAACAGCGGCGCCGGTCGCTCAAGTAGCACCGGTCGCTCCATGGGAACAAGCCTCAGCACCAAGTCCTGTAGCTCAAGTCGCACCGTGGGAACAAGCAGCAGCACCAAGTGCCCCTGTCGCAAGCGCTTGGGATACAGCTGCGCAGAGCTGGGGAGAAGCTGCTGTCGTTGCTCCTCCAGTAAACGACGCTGTCGGACTGACCGCAATGCCTACCCCTAGCGTTATAGGTGGTCGCAAAGGTATTGTGTTAGCAGTTACCGTGGCTAAAGGTGGTGCGGGTAAGAGTTCACTTACTTTGAACCTCGGGGTGTGGGCAGCACTGAAACTAAGAGCGGCTGGACGTACGGTGTGCATCGTTGATGCTAACTGGCAGCAAGCCGACATTGGTAAGCAGATCAATCAGTACACGCCAAACATCGCCACATTGTCTAAAAATCCTGGCGACGTCAACGCTGCAGGCATCTCGAAGTACATGTACCGACGTAACGATCTCAACACTTCTTTCCTACTAGGACCAGCAGACGAGCGTGAGAGAAACCCTACGTGGATCACGTCTGACTTGTATTGCAAGTCGATCGGGGCTTTGCGGGAACTATACGATTACATATTTGTAGACACCCCTGTTGCTGAGCCTTACCATGAGCTGTTTTCGAACTTTATTCTTCAAGAAGCTGACTATCTCATCGTCCCAGTAAACCCTAGTTGGCCGACGTTAGCTAACACCGAAAGCTGGCTCAACCACATCACTCTCGCGAAACATGCCAGTGGCGAAGGATTTAACGAGCAGAGAATTGGCGTCGTTTTAAACCGTGCTGAAGATGGCGTCGACATGAGCGAATCCGACGTCCAATCCGAACTAGGCCGTTGGCGCTACTTAGGAGCAGTGCCTGACAGTAAAGAGTGGCGTCGAGCTGCGAACAACAATGAGATCATCGCCACTCGCAACATACCAGAGATCAGTCAAGCGTTTTCTCGCGTGTTGTTCTCGGTCCTTGGTGAAGAGGCATTGCTAATGGATATCCCAACGTCCGAAGACGCCGGCGGAAAGAAACGTGGGTGGCGTCGTGCCCGAAGCTAACCAGCCAACACGCGACCTGAGTCGTATGGAGAGGTTCCGCGAGACTTTGAAGGCGGGCCAGGACGACAGCAGCGTCGTCCAAGATCAGACCGGACCCACTTACAATCCGCACACTGTTTTAGAGAAAAACATTGATGCTCTATGGCCTTTCGTGTCACAAATCCTAGGAATCGTTCAACAACACGATCAGATCTCACGCTACGCCGTGAAGATGGTGCTCACGCGGAGTCACACAATTGATACAGAACAACTACGCGAATTTCGAGAAGCACTCACACCTATTCTCATGGACCACCCAGAGTTGGCCCGACTGTCTAGCCTAAGCCAGATCATCGATCTAGCTTATGACGAACTCATAGGTATCTCTGTTCTGGGGCCGTTGTGGCGTGATGACGAGATCACCGAAATTCTCGTTGATGCGTGGGACAAAATAACTATCGAAAAAGATGGCGCATTAACCACAACGAACTTACGCTTTCGCGATAAAGAACACGCACGTAAAATAGCAAGAGACATGGCGTTAAAAGTGTCTGACCGCGCACTCACACCAGCCAGCCCGTTAGTCACTGCTGAGCTACCAGGGGCACGCGTTGCCTTTGCTATAGACAAAGTAGTAAAGAGCGACCTGTCTATCTCCATGCGAAAATTCCGGCCGCTCATGGACATGGATGGTTTGCTACGCGCTGGAGCCTTGAACGAAGAGATGCGAGACTTCCTCTCTGACTGCATCCAAGCACGCGCAAACGTGCTGGTGTCAGGTGGTACCGGTACAGGTAAAACCACAATGATCAACGCACTCTCCACTTTTATACCTCACTCTGAACGAGTAATCACGATCGAAGATGCCTACGAGCTAGCGCTAGACACACCACACTGGGTTGCGTTGCAGACGAAAGAGTCCTCCAGCGCAGACGACGAAATTGTTATCTCGATGGCGGATCTACTTGTTACAACGTTGCGCATGCGTCCAGACCGCATCATCGTTGGTGAAATCCGAGAGCCACGAGGCGCTTCCGTCATGCTTCAAGCCGCGAACACAGGCCATGACGGTACGATGACCACGATCCACGCAAACAGTGCTGACAGAGCGCTGAACTTTCGCATGGTTGGGTTTGCGCGTACAGGGTCTTCAATGACAGCCGAAGTAGCAGCTGCTGAGGTTTCGTCAGCGATCAACCTAGTAATACAGGTAGTTAGGCGCGCAGGACGGCGTTTCATCTCAGAGATCGCAGTAGTAGATCCCTCCATGCTTCACTCTGGTCTGATCTCGCCAGTCCACATCTTCAAAGGTGAGCTCATTGACGGGAAACCATCTTTCAAGCGTTACGGAGCGGTTGATGGTGACACTGAAATCGGGATGAAACTCGAAGACAAAGGACTGTTAGGGAAGTGGGACCTATGATCGGGCTACTTCTAGCTACAACTTTGCTCTTTGGAGGCACTGTCTTTTACCTCGTCGCATGGACGCAGGCATGGCGCGTCGAGTCTGCAAAAACAGAGCTTGAACGTCGGCGCGAACGGATCAACTCTGAGATCGTCAAGCTGCAAAAAAGTGAGCAGGGTAAATGGCTCGTTCGCAAACTAGACAGCTGGGGATGGCGAGGCGACGTTACGCCTTTGCTGTTGATGGCGGGCGTTCTGTACTTGCTCACCGTCACTGTATTCTCGGCTATTGGTCTTGGTGGATTTGCTGGGGCCGTGATCGCGCTTCCTGGATCACTATGCATCGTTGGTCTGATTAATTCATCTAACAGGTCAAAAAAACGCAAGATGTTTAACAAGCAGCTGATGCAAGCACTCGACTTGTTCGCAGCTCAACTTAAATCCGGTCTGTCCTCTGTGCGAGCCATGGAACAAGTCCTTCCTAGCTTGCCGCAACCACTTCGTGGTGAGCTAGCAGTGGCGTTGGAGCGCTACAGAACAGGTGCATTGCTTGGTGACTCACTAGCTGAAGTTTATGCTCTGTACCCGTCTAGGGCTATGCAGATGCTTGTCGTGAGTGTTCGTATTGACGAAGAGCGTGGAGGCCGTATGGCTGACGCGCTTGAACAGGCCGCTGAGAACGTACGGCGTGACTTTGAACTAGGAGCCGAAGCACAAGCTGAGCTCGCACAAGAACGTGGTCAGTTCTACGGGATCGTGGGTATTTTAGGATTCTTTACGTATTTTACGATCGGGCGTGCAGACCCTGCAGCACGCGCGGCGTACATGGAGATGCCTGGCCTTGGTGTGCTCGCCGTAGCTGTCGGTAATGCTGCTTTTGGAATTATCCGAACGCTTCGCGTGTTCGCCAAGGCGAAAGGAGACCTCTAATGGTGTGGGTAGTTGGTGGTTTTCTTGTATTGATATTCGCCACGCTTATCGCTGCATGGGTGCAGGTGTTCAGACTCGATGACGAACAAGCCAATCCTAACATACCAAATGGTGCGCTTGGTGGTGTGGCAAAGTCGCTCTACAACACCTCCTCGTTGCAGGAAGTTTCAAAGAGCCAGTTCTTTAGCGGTATCCGCGAGAAAGTAGTAGCGTCCGGTGCGTACGGTGGGAGCTTTGAATCCTACCTGTCGATGCAGTTTGCCTCAATGCTGATAGGTAGCGCGATGCTTTTGTTCGTCGCGCTCGGTGCACTTGGTGGAATACTAAAAATTGTAGCACTGCTGTTCAGTGTTGCGGTCATGGGTATCCCATACAACAAAGCCACAAAGAACGCTTCCATCAAAGCTGA
>Ga0208226_1000248_pt1 | contig 16522 bp, 14 predicted proteins | sample LakMenE18May11ns_FD_150713 | JGI IMG/M metagenome (GOLD analysis project Ga0208226, IMG submission 150713) | Freshwater microbial communities from Lake Mendota, WI - 18MAY2011 deep hole epilimnion ns (SPAdes) | ecosystem: Environmental > Aquatic > Freshwater > Lake > Epilimnion/Euphotic zone ... | reverse complement strand
TGGAATACTCCTCCGTGAATGATCGAGACCCATCCGTGGGATTGGCCGCCTTGTCATGATGACTTGGTAGAAAAAGACCGTGCGGTCCGGCAACGCCTAATGCCAGGGTCCGGATTTACACCTAGAAACAGGCCAGAGAGCCTGCGTCTAGGACCCCGTTCGTGGTTGTCTTGAAGCTCCAGTCGAGCGAGTTCCCCCAAAGAGAGAGCTCCAGAGCACCGTAGTGAGTGTTGTCTGAGACGACACTCAAAGGCGAGGGCTTCCCCATAGGGCGTAGGCTCTTGCCGCCAGTGCCGACGATGAACTGCGTCACGCCAGTTCCTGATGCCTTGCCGTTTGAGAGGGCTGGGGCCAGGCGTTCGTAGTTGTGGTCATGCCCGGCGAGTGCGACTTCCACCTTGTTGTTCTGCAATACAGTCCAGATGTGCTTCAGTGCGGAGTAGTTCCCGTGTTCACCTGATGCGAATCTAGGGTGATGAAAGAACGCTATAGTGCAAGCACTTTTTGAGCGGCGAAGGTCATTCTTTAACCACTTCACCTGTTGAGAGTTTGGGCCACATCCAATGACGTAGCAGTTCGAGTTGAGCGACACCACGTGCCAAGAACCCAGCTTGAACGAGTACCACCCTTTTCGAGGCGACCCTGCCGTTGTTTTGGCTAACGCTTTGAAACGTGGTTCGAAATACTGAAAGTAACCAGACGCGCCTCGTGTGATGTACTCGTGGTTCCCAGGAGAAGGGTAAGTTATTCCGTAGTGCTCGCCCCATACTTGATCGTAACTGAAAATAAAATGCGAGTATTTACCTGCGTGATACTGCAAGTCGCCCAGAGCCAAGAGAGCCGAATGCTTTGACGGATCGACTAAATCAGCCACGCCCTGTTGGTCACATGGGAGGTGCGGTTCACAAGCCATGTCGCCTACTGCAATGATCGTAGTCTCAGCCTCAGTTTGCGACACGGCGGCCTTGTTCGCGGCCGCGCTCACTGGCAGCGTGCTGCATACTAGAAAGGTTGCAAGAACTGTGGTTACTTTGACAAACGAGGTCACGCACACACCTTGCAGGTTTTACGTAAAGGCGCCACACTCTGGTTCATGGCTTACGTATATATGGGCTACCCGTTGAGCAGCAGCCCGATCTGGGAGGTCAGCGCATCCTGGACGTCTTTCTGCAAAATCTTGTTGCGGCGGCCTTTCATCTCTGTGATAGCCCATTCTCCAAGGCGGGTCTCGTACTCAACACTGACGTTGATCTCTGTACTATCTCCACGACCGAGCGCTAGAACCAGTGCGTGCCCTTGACGAATTGACGATGCGTAACTCGCAGTGCAGTTCCCCATACAGTTTGGAGCGGCGTTAGCTTGCAGTTGGCTCATGTCTTTGATGACCCGAACGTCAAACACGTCGTCTCCTAGCACCACGGTCTTGGCATCTAGACGCTCTGAAACGGGCGCGAGTGCCCATGGTAGGTGATCTTCGGTAGGAAGCTCATCCCAACTTTTTGGCTTCTCAGGCCAGACGACGTCTTGTTGCTCACTCACTAGAGAGCGTAATTGAATCTCCCGACTGACTTGACTCAACTCCATAGAACTAAGCACGTCGGTCTCACCAGTTGTGATGTACCCAGCGTATGCTACGTCTGCATCGTTGGTGTTCTCAAGGACACACTTTCGCAGATCGCGGCCGAGACTCTGAGAACTAAAGGCAAGGGCTGAATACACAGGGTTGGAGTAAAGCATGTCTCCTACTTCTTCGATTTTGATTGTGCCGCGGATTGCGGCTCTCACCTTCAACGACTGTTCAAGAATCTCGTCACGGTCACCGTGAGTAGATACGGCTGCGGCAGCTTTTTGAACAGTTTGGAAATCCTCATCTGTATCAACCAGTGCTGCTGCGTGTTGCATAACGGTCTTAATAGAAGATTTCAAGGCTGACGTATTAGTGTGAAGGTCCGGCAGGGTAGTGAGCACGTGCAGTAAAGCCTCTACCGGTTCAGGAGCGGTATCCACGTAGCTACGCCACTGCACGAGACGCTCAGAGACTCCTCTGTAGTCTCTGCCGCCTTTGTCCAGGTGCTCTCTTGCGGCTTCCTTGATACCTGCAGGGGTTGCTGATTGACACTCAAGTGTTGCTAGCAACTCCCCACTCATCCACCTCTGGGTAGGTGAGACGTTGCCGTCTTTTGAATCGTTCTTAGCTGCAGTGCGCGCGTATTCCAGCTGCCTTTTGTATAGCTGCTCTGCAGTGACTTTGTCGAGCACTATGTTCTTGTTAGCAAAGACATAGTCTAATGCGTCTAAGTTCCAAGGATCTAGCGCACCTTGCGCATGTGTCCAAGAGGCAAATGCCTTAGCCACCAACGGCGCAGCCTCAGGGAGAACCTCAGTTACAGCGATGGATAAAATAAGCAAGTTATTGCACCTAGTGATCGAGTGCGTCTTATTGAAAGCATTCTTCTTAGAGAGTTCAGAAAACAAAGCCGCAGCTACATCAGGGTGCATTTTTGAGTTCTGGTACACGTGCACCTCACGGCGTTCAAGACTACTTGTGTCAGAGAGTAGCTCTAGCGCGATGGACGTGTCGGTGTTCTCTGGGTGCAGCGCTACGAGACGCCGCGTTGCAGGTCGGGAGGCGAGCTCAGCGAGAATGTTAGGACCGAACATAGAAGAGTTGGCTGTCACCCACAACTTGCCAGCTACAGCCAGTTCCGCGATCGAGGCTGCAGATGTGGAGTCCAGACTCGCTATCAGTTTCTCTGCGCTTTTTGTTGCAACTCCGCCGCGGTCTAATAGTTCATCTGCGACGCGAACAAGCGTGTTTAACGAGTCGAGGTTCTCAGCGTGCCAGAGATCCGCTAAAAGACGTACTCTTCTCTCCATCGGGTAACGCTCTAAGAATGACAGGTTATGTGTAGCTGATGTGTCAAACACTGGCATTGGGGTGTTGACAAAGTCTTGGCGAAGTTTAGATGCCAGACTCTGCATAGCGTCGGGCGACAGTACGAACGAGGCTGAGTGCAGGATCTTAAGTATGCTGGCTTGAGCTGTAGGTGTCACGTCTTCCTCTGAGAACCACCTTGCTACGGATTTACCTGCGGGGGTTGCGCCAAGCACACCGCCGACGGCTTCACGAACACCTCCGGCGCGGGCAGTACCGTGTCGTGCGATGGCGTGTAGGTGATGCTCTACGCCGCTGCGTTTGCCGTTAATGAGTCGAGCGTCTAGTTTCCACAGCTGAACGCGTTCTGGCTCGTCTTTCACGAGTGCTGCTATGTCAATAACTGCTTCTCGCGTGTGTGATGGGCGATACACGACGTAACAAAGCCCGGCCCACGACGTGTCTTGTGAGAGTTTCTCTACGTCTTTGCGGTGCGTGACTTGCTTCCATTCGTCGCCAACCTTGGTGAAGACTGCCCAATCATCAAAACTTCTGTACTCGCCAGGGGCGACGTAGAAACTATCTGCACGGCATCTGGACATATAAACCACTGTCGTAGCGGGCGGGCGTCAGACCAGGGGCGTTGCGTACATCATGTAAGCGCTAAAAGTATTCTGTGTACGGTATCACTGACGACCCTGGTCCTCGGTGAAGGGCCAGGGTCGTCAGACTGCCACCGCACTAACTTGCACACACGGTTTGAAGGTCTGCGCTGATGGCGTGAGACCTGCTTGGCCTAAAGCCAAGCAGTGGGAGTAATCCTGCTTCGCAAAGCACCGTGGTGCTCCGGTCCTGCTTTACGCGCGACTACCAGACGCTAAAGATCGAAGCCACCTGTGCATAGAATGTACAGCACAGGACATCGTTGGTCTTTATAGCAACTAGCTCTTTTTTTAGACTTTAGTTGCTGTAGGCGTCTTTATATGAAACAGGTGTGGGTTAGTTAACCACTATGATTATGGGCAGGTTCCCTGTACGCCAACTTCGCGCAGAGCTGCCAGATCACCGCTTTGATAGGAGTCGTACCCTTGAAGCTCTTCATGCATCACCTGGTCTTTGTCGGTAGTGTGGTCTAGACCAACGGCGTGTCCGAGTTCGTGGAGTAAAAGTGGGCGCCATGATTTTGCGCCATTGAGATCCGGATGGCCGAGTTTTACTGTTCTGTCGATACGGACAACTGCTCTTATGATGCGCGTTGGGCTAACACCGTCACCCGCTGCGTAAACCTTCGCGTAGGCCAGGACTCCTTGATCGCGTACTAAACGCTCTTTAGTGAAATCGAGCACTATCTCGCGGTCTGCTTTAGTGTTACGTGAGTATTTAAAGTTCAAGCCTGTAGCTTTGTTGAGCTTTTTAAAAGTCGCTCGAGCATCGTTAATGAAGTCGCTGCGACGAATGTTTTTAGGCGCTCTCGTCCAGTTCACACGCCAAGGGATTGCTGCGCACTCTTCCCAACGCACCGAGGTGCCGTCTGGCGACGTACCTAGAAAAGAGGGAGTCTCTCCTGCGTCTGTCGTTGCGCTCACTGGGGCTGCAAAGAACGCCAGCAGCATAGACACGACTAAGACGAGGCGGCGAAACATACCAAGCACGGTCCGTGACCTGTTGCCGGTATGCCGTGGTTAGGCAACTACACCAAGAGAACATACGTACTCTCCGACGAAGATGGCTCTCGCTGGTCTGTCAGACTTGTCATTAAAGGACACGCCTTCCGCTTTTTACGACTAACTGAGTTTTAACTCAAGCAATTAAACGAGCTTGAGTGCGCGCTCTAGATCTGTCTCTGAGATCACTACATCGTAGACGAACCCGTCTGGGTTTTTAGATGATTTCAAATCTGCTGCGATGCCAGCGTGCGCTAGAGCTCTTACAACTTCAAAAGCTGCGTTCTGCGGGAACTCTCCGAGCGAGACTCTTGTAGGGGTGCTTGTCTGGTCGGTCTGTGTGTTTGTCATGTTCTTTATCTCCTTGGCCTACTGTGCGGCTATTTAGAGAGTGCCTGAACTTTCTACCCGTACACGCGTGCGTATTCTCCTTATCGCCAGCACACTAATTTCTCCTGGCCCCATCGTCTAGAGGCCCAGGACACTACCCTCTCAAGGTAGCGGCACGGGTTCGAATCCCGTTGGGGCTGCAAAAAATAATGCCCCCGTAGCTCAGTTGGATAGAGCATCGGACTTCTAATCCGCAGGTCGCATGTTCGAGTCATGCCGGGGGCGCTCTGGGGTATGCACCTAAGTCTGCTGTTTTATGCATATAAGTCTGTCTCGTCTCCCACAAGGCTTCATGGAGCCAGAATTAGCAGTACTGCCAAGGCGTACTCTTAGCTACTAGTAGAAGACTTGAGTCCTTATTGCTCGCACGCACGGTGCTTATTGTTAATAGAAAATTGTTGAACTTCTGGAATCTTGTCTTGCACGACAAGCCCTTTGGAACAACAATAGACAAAAAACTGCGAGATAAAGTAAACACTAGAGAGTGAAACCTGGTTGTATATCTAGAGTGCAAACTAGAGTAGCTAGAGTGAAAACTAGAGTGAATACTTCGTCTTAAGAGGGTGGCAATGGTGAGTAACCGATGCGACACGCGAGCTTTTGCGGAAATGAATAAAAAAGCCACTAGGAGCCCTTCCTATGCAGATCTTTTCGTAAGAAAAGTCTGGAGCAGATGTTCGAAAGATACATCTGAGGCGGATCAATTTAGGTGTATTGAAAAATACATTTGAGCAACTGGTCCGATTTATACACCCACACCAGGTACCTTCTGACCTATCGTACTTCGTGCTAGATCGCTTTAAACGCGTCCTCTCACGCACTGGCCTCCGGACGACTATAAACCTGCGACAAAGCGTCTGGTTTCTCTATTGTGTTGCGGACAGGCTACGACATTTACCTAGCTTAGTTTAAATTTCTTACAGCCGAGAGTGCGATCTTCGACTGCGTAGCAGACCTTGAACCAGCGAACATTTGACGAAGGCACCGTTATCACTCCGACCGCAGGGTAAAGAAGTGCGACTTCCTTTTCAATGCCTGCTCTAGATACTGTCAATACAGTGAGAAGGGCGTCAGGTGGTGTCTTTGACGTAATCTTCAATCGTGCTGTCGAACCGTTGCGTTGTGCGAGCGCTTTTATCGTCGGAAGTTTGGCAGGAGATAAACGTTTAATTAGCGCTCTAGTAGGAGCTCCAAGCTTGTCGTAAGTCCAGATCTGTACTGTTGTCGCACGAACCAGGCTGATGAAAGAATAGTCGCTACTTAGAACCTCGATATCACCGCTAGGGTATTTGACGAACACGCTTCCTTGGGGCGAAGTGATCGTTGAGCCGCCCACTGCGGACTTCACCTTTACTTTGGTAATAGCTGCTGGTGGCATCTGCCCAGTTGGTCGACTCAAAACTGTAGTAAAAGCGCGGCGTGCGCTCATCTCTCCAAACCCATACACAGGGTCTGGACCGAGCGCTCCTCGGTCGTTGGCTGTTGCTAGAAGATGGTCTTTGATGTCGTCAGCTGTCCAAGTCGGGTTCAGTGCTCGCAGACCTGCTGCTATAGAGGCCACCCTTGGGCTAGCCATAGAGGTCCCCGACATTCGTAGCAATCCGCCGCCAAGAGCAGAGGACAGAACGTCTACTCCGTCAGTAGCGATGTCGACGTAACTATTACGATTTGAGAACGGAGCCACTTCGCTGTTCTGGGTTGCTGCTGCAGCAATCACTTCTTCAAACAACGCGGGAGCTGCTGGTGGGGAGCCGAACTCGACGTCATTACCTGCAGCTGCGACTATTACTACGTCGTGTGACTTTGCGTACTGTACAGCAGCGTGGACTGGCAGTAGATCTGGTCCGTTCTCCGCTGAGAGGCCTATTGAGATGTTTATCACTTGGGCACCGTTGTCTACTGCCCAGACTATGCCTTGAGCTATTGGGGCTATTTCTCCGTCGCCCTCTCTATCTAGAACACGTACAGGTAGTATTTTGACGAACGGGTTATTGTAGAGAACAGTCCCCGCGACGTGTGTGCCGTGGCCGTTTCCGTCAGACCAGGCTGCAGCTGTTACGCCGTCGTAGGGTACGAAGTTGCCGCCCGGCAGGAGAGAATCTCGTAGATGTGGATGTGTTAAGTCGACGCCAGTGTCAATCACGGCAACAACTACGGCCTGCTCTAAAGCTGCAACTTCGGTCATCCAGTTATACGGTGGAGGGGAGTAGTCGCCTTCTGTTTCTGTCTCTTCGGGAAAGTCGGAGAGCGTTGCGCTGACGTTACCAGTGACGGTCTCACCGCTCTGGCGAAGTATCTGAGCTTGCAAAGCATCGACCGTACTGAACGTTGGCCTGCCATTAACTACCCTCGTGAGCACAAACTCTTTAACGGATCCCACACCTAAAGATGGCACTAAGTCACTGTGGGCTGCAGAGGCAGCGCCGCTGGTGGTCGTGAGTAGCCCCACGCTGCTGATCAATAGCAAGAAACTCTTGGATACTTTTTTTACTAACAACTCTTACTTGCCTCTCACGCAGCGCACCGATGAAACGGTCGTGATTTGCGCACCTGAGCTTTTTACGCTCACCGTCTCACAGGTCAGTGTGTAGAGAAGTTGCGGTTCAGCAAGTAAGCTAGAAGCGAGACCAGACGCATCGTTGCTGGCTTGATCGTTGCTCTTTTGTGCTCATACCAAGAATCGCTGTAACGGGCTTCCTGGTGCGAGCAATTCGTAGCGGATACCTGTTTGCGCCATGCGCTCGCAGAGCGGCGCTAGTCCTTCTGGCTGCGCGAGCTCAATACCAACGAGCGCAGGGCCCGTCTCGCGATTAGACTTCTTCGTGTACTCAAAAAGCACGATGTCGTCATCCGCACCGAGTGCCGAGTCCAGAAAACGTCGTAAGGCTCCTGGGGTCTGGTCGAACTCCACGAGGAAGTAGTGCTTTAAGCCTCTATGCACAAGAGAGCGCTCAATCGCCTCTGCGTAGCGCGAAACGTCATGATTAGAACCAGAGACGATGCACACCACTGGTTGTTCAGGATCGTCGTTCTTAGAAAGGAGCGAGAGTGCAGCAACTGCTAATGCTCCTGCGGGCTCGGTGATGATACCGTCTGCTTGGTACAGCTCTAACATCGCAGTAGCGACTGCGCCTTCTTCAACCGTGAGTATGTCTCGCGCGGCCAGCGCTGAGAGCACTCTGAAAGGAATCTCGCCGACTTGGCGTACAGCAACACCATCACAGAACGAATCCACCTCGTCTAGTAGCACGGGGTGTCCAGCCGACAGTGCGTCACGCATTGAAGCTGCTCCTACAGGCTCTACGCCTTTGAGTGTGTGCCCAGTCTGTTGGAGTGCGAGATGCAAGCCAGCTAGCAGACCGCCCCCTCCGACTGGGACGAGTACAAGTGACGGCATCTCAAGCGCAGACTCAAGCTCGAGACCTACTGTCCCCTGGCCGGCAACGACGAAAGGTGAGTTGAAGGCCGGTACGAACTCAGCGCCGGTCTCTTGCGCCAGGCGCTGTGCGTATGTTGATGCATCATCAAACACGCTCCCTTGAACTACTACTTTCACTAGGTCGCCACCAATGGCTTGGATGCGGTCGCGCTTTTGTCGAGGAGTACGACTAGGGAGCACTACTGTCCCCGGTATCTGCAACGCGCGACAAGCGTAAGCCAACCCTTGGGCGTGGTTTCCCGCTGATGCGGTCACGAAAGAGTCCACGTTTTTACCTGTCTCAAGCACGGCCAGAACATGATTGAGTGCGCCTCGTACTTTGTAGCTGCGCACAGGCTGAAGGTCCTCACGCTTGAGAAATACTTCACGTCCCATCACTGCTGAGAGACGATCGGATCGCTCTAGCGGAGTTGGGTTCAGATACGGCGCGAGACGGTCACGGGCAGCGAGTACGTCAGTGAGAGTTGGTGTCACATACGGCACTGTGCGGCTTTGGCTCAGTTCGCCCTCCAGGCTGTTTTCTCACTTGTCAGGCAGTGGGCAGGCTTTCAAAGAAAGCAAACTAGACAATCGTCGGCGGTTTTTTGCTACCAAAAAGTAAACTGCTGTCGCGATGTATCTAATGCCTGGTGCGTAGATCACAGCACCGATTATGCGTGCGGTTTGAGACTCAGAGCGCTTTAGGATCAATGAGACAGCTCTTGCACCTGCGTATTGTTCCTGGGGTGTTATTAACAAAACCGTCGCAAGATGAGTGATGCCGTAACTCGTGTGCGACACAACTTCAACTGCTGGGATATGTCGTCTAATCCATCCCGCAGACCACTCACATATGCCGCAGTCTCCGTCATACACAACCACTTCTTTTGTCATATGACACTCACTCTGCCCAAACGTATGTACCAGGTACAGTGACGTCAAACATCAGGGACGCGCCTGCTGGTGACGAGAGATGCGGCGTAGTAATCTGTAAGCTTCCGTCGGCGTGCAGCCATACCGCTACGCCGTTACGGATCGTGTAATTCAACGGACGATCCGGTAGAGATTCTGTTCGAGTAACCTTGCTCAAGTCAGACGCTGCACGCAGCTCTAGTAGCGAAGCAGTTTTAGAATCAGGATCTGCGCGACGCGTCCATAAATCTCCCTCATCTGAGATGCCTACGAGACCTACGTCAGTAAAGTCACCCTTTGAGTAAGTGGTGTCAGCAGTGAGGAGTTCGGGCCTCGAGATACTGCTGTCTCTCACAGAGACTCGATAAAGATAAGAGCCCTTGTCGCTAACTGCTAGTGCGATCAGATTCTCGTCGTCAAGCCAACGTAACTCTTTGACCGTGAGAGTCGTAGCTTCTGGGAAAGCAATGCTCGAAACTGTTTCATCCAACTTGTCGATATTTGAGATGTTGATTGATTCGTACGCCAAGAACGCAACAGATTCACCAGACGGACTCAGTGCCGGCAGGCGGCCCATTACATATTTAGGCGAACCATCTTCTTCACTGCCGTAGTAGGTGATGCCGATCACTGGTTCGCAACACGAGCTGATGAGTACATTGCAGCTGCGCGGATCTTGAATGGCTGACTCTGCGACGTTAAAGTCTCCCTCTGTTGGAAGTGCGTTCGGGTCATCGCCGACGCGTGGCATGTCTGTGAAATCTTCTGCAGTGTTCGACTCCCAGGTACGTACGATGTAGTCAGAAGTGAGTGCGACAAGACCGCGAAGTGGTTCATCAATAGACCTAGCGCATGCTGTCTTTTTGGCTGAAGGCTCACTTGTTGTTGTGCTCGAAGAGGCAGTCGTGTTACTAGACGACGTACGGCTAGGAGTCTCAGCTGTTGAAGAGCAAGAAGCCAGGACGATAGCTATGGCGATTGCGGAAGTGAGTACTGATGCTTTTCTCATACCCGACATAGTGAGTACGATTCTGCGGCTGTCACGAGGTGCCAGGCGGCAGGTAGCTCTTTACAGCGCTAGCTGTTGATACTTCTACCTGTCAGGGCGAGCACAGTCTCTCCAAAGAGCTCCGACAGCGACGGATGAGGTTGGACGAGATGGGCGACTTCTTCAACAGAGGCTTCCCAATTCACCGCGAGATAACCAGCACCTAGCTGCTCTGTAACCCAAGGGCCCGTCATGTGAACACCAAGAATTTGACCGGCTTTACCGTCTGCTCTCTTTAGGGCAATCACTTTCACCAACCCGTCTGTCTCTCCTACGATCATCGCGCGTGAGTTGGACCGGAACTGATGCTTAGAAACAACAACGTCTAAACCTACTTCTTTGGCCTGAGACTCAGATAGCCCAGCCCAAGCCACTTCTGGATGACAGTAGATAGCCCATGGCACTCGGTCGTAGTCGACAGGTATCGCAGTTTCGTTCAAGATCTGTTTGATAACCAAAATCGCCTCTGCGTACGCGACATGAGCAAGCTGGGGCGTATCGATGAGATCTCCGACTGCAAAAATAGACTGCACGTTCGTCCTGCAGTACTCATCTACTTCAACGAATCCCCGTGGCGACACAGTTACTGAAGTTTCCTCAAGACCTAGTCCTTCCGTACATGGTTTGCGGCCAACAGCGAGCACCACAGCGTCTACTTCTATCTGCTCACCTGAGCTGAGTGTTACCGATGTTGCGCCTGACTCAGAGGGTGTGTGGCTCACGCACACAGAGTCTGTGATGACGCGGATGTTCTTTTTACGAAAACTCTTCGCGACTACCTGTGATATGTCGGCATCAACTCCGGCCAATATCCTCGGGGCTCCCTCTACTATGGTCACGTCTGCTTCAAGGTCTGCGAACATAGAAGCAAACTCACACCCGATTGCCCCACCACCAACTACGAGAACGCGGCGAGGTATCTCAGCAAGGTCAAGCACTTCGTCACTCGTTAATACGGCACCACCTCGCTCGAAATTTGGAATAGTGCGTGGGGTGGAACCTGTTGCGAGAACTACGTTACGTGTGCGGAGTACCTGCGTTGTTCCAGAAGCATGCGTTACTGACACTTGCTGCTCACCGGCTTGAAGTGGTGGCATCAAACGACCCGTACCTTCAACAAAGTGCACCTTCTTGGAACGTGTGAGACCAAGAAGTCCTTTTTGGAGAGTTTCCACGATTCCTTGTTTGCGAAGCTGCGTAGTTGCGAAGTCCAATCCTTCAAAGGATGCCTTAATACCAAAAGACGAAGCGTGAGCTACCTGGCGACGTACTGCCGCAGTTTCTAGGAATGCTTTTGCGGGAATACAGCCGCGGTTGAGACATGTGCCACCGATTGCGTCACGTTCTACTAGTCCTACCTGCAGACCTGCAGAAGCTGCGTAAAAAGCAGCTGCGTACCCTCCAGGGCCGCCTCCTATCACTACTAGATCTAGAACGACGTCTTCAACCGTGCTGCTCACTCAAACCTACCGAAGAACAAGTATTGCAGGCAGCCTTGTTGCCGCCTGGTCTAGTTCTTACGTAATAGACAGTGCGCTTTGCGGTAACAGTTGCCAGGTAGAACAAGAAACGTATAGACGTGTGCGTCTAATCGCTGTAAGCGTTCTCGCTTAAAACTTTGTCCTCACAAAGAAGAAGTACTCAAAGCTGTAGCTGCCTGGAACGCTTCAAGAGGTTCTTTCAAGACGCCACCGGCCTGTATAAGTGACTGAGTCATCGCTGCTATTTCAGTAGCAGAATCTACCGGTGTCTCGCCTAAGACCGTAGCGATGTCTTCCGCTTGGAGCAGGGCTGCGATACATGGTCCAACAGCTGTGACGACGACGTCAGCTCTACCTGACGTGATTGCCACAAAAGAAGACACAACACTCGACGACGTATACACGTGTCCGTCCCTGCGACTCACAACAAAGCGGCGTGTGCCGGATTGACGAATCTTCTCCGCTACTGTGGCTTCCCACGAGGAGACTAATGGCTCTAAAGCTTCCGCGTCTGCGTACCTTTTCACAGAAAACGACCCAGCGGTTTCTGAAAACGAAACGCGCGGGTTTCTTCCTTCAACGCCAGCTCGGCAGAAGGCACCCCAGAGGGTCGCGAGCGTCTGTAATGGTAGAGAGACAGCTGTTGATTGCGTACTTGTTGTGTTAGCCAACGACAAAAACGTGTCTGACGTGCTACTTAAGTGCTCGTACACAGCTCGACGTTCGAGCTCTTCGAGCACGAAGTACGATGTTTGTTGCACCAGAGAGGTGGCTGCGTCGATCTCTCGCGCTACTTCACGAGCGCGGGCTACCAGACTTGGCTCAATGGTTGACGACTTCATGCGTTCTGTTGCCGTGTAGCAGTCTGCGACCAGAGCTGGCGTAGGTTCTGCAGCGTTCTCTTCGAGAGCTTGGCGAGCTTTTCGAAGATCAACTAAACGCATAGGGGTTGTCATTGCCCGCAAGAACGCTGACTCAACTGTGTGTGCCGTGCACGACCTACACCAGGTGTGGTGACTATCTAAGATATCTGACAACGCTGCATCTTTTGTGTGAAGTGCATCATTACGAGGCGTGGTGAGATCAATAAACGGCACGCTAGCCGTGACTGCTTTATTGAGAGATGCGATGCGACGGATACGTTTGTTCAGAATTGTGTTCTTTAGTAAAGAACGTACGTTATCTCTGTTACTGAGAGTCACGGAGAGGATCTCTGGCTGCTGCGCTGCCGCTAGCACCGCGTTGGTGAAGACGCTCTCTTCTGCTTTGAGGTTCAAGCATTCTACATCTGTGTGACGTAACGTCGAACCTACAACTGAGTGGAGCGTTACATGCTGAGCAGAGAGCTCGAGAGGCTTAACACCAGCACCGGCGACCACCGCTAGTTGCTCTTCGATACGCTGAACTACTCTCTCAACTGGATCTCTCACGAGACCACCTGCTGGTGCGTGGGTTGAGACTTGATTGCTTGGTGCTGACTTTCACTAAAGGGAGCTGACGAAGTCAGTGGCGTAGCCGCGAAACTTTCAATGTCACTCATACAACTCCTTCTTTCTGGTCATAGACGCAAACCGTGCAAGACACTGAAAATAGTGCCAGGAAAAGGCGTTGACGCACGCTTGACAATCCAGGCGAGTGCTGAGGCGTGACGCATAGTGAAAGATATGGACGAAACACCACTATTCACGTGTTGCTGTATTCTCGACTGCATGGCGACAGGCAGCTGCTTGTGTGCGGATGGTACATGTCAGTGTGATACTGATTGCTGTCAAACGCAGGGTTGTCCCTGTTCTGCTTAAAAGCTGATCTCGCGAAACAGCTGCCAGAAGTTGGCGCCAATTTCAGGCGCGCCTGCTCACGGCTGAGCTGTAGATAAGTTATAGATCAGCTAGGGGTTTGAAGTGCAAACACATGGTCTACTAACCACTCAACTTCGCCCCACGACGACAATGAGACATCAGCTGCTACATGGGCGTTACCGGGAGTTTCGAACAATACATGCTGCCATACTGGCGTTAAGGCTCCTGAGACTTCAGGTTTATCGTCTATCAGCACATGCCCGCGAACGAGTGTTTTATCCTTAGATACAACTACCTTGCGGCGCAGTGAAGGGAAGTGCTCGGCTATCCAGAGCATCTTGTCCGAGGCGCATGATGAGTTATGCAGACTCGGTGCGGTGCATACAAACACCTCACATCCCGCCTGCTCGAGCGCACGTACAGCAGTTACAGATCCGGCTTTAACGGGCAGTGTTCGAAAGAACCCATCTGCATGTACGGCTTCTTGTACCGCGCGAGCTGCTTTGAAGCCGTAACAGCGTTCAATGTCTTCTGAGGTGTGCCACGTGGTGCGGTGCAGGGTTACAGGGTCCAGGCCTAGGGAAGTAAGTATCTCATCTATTGCTGCATCAAAATCTGCAAGAGGACCGTCTTGGTCTAGAAGTACAACTGGTTTGTCAAAGTTACGCACAAAAGACACTGTGCTCTACTAGACAAGACAGCGCACGGAGTACAGATATTTGTTCTTTAAAAACACTCTTGTGTTTTGGGTGGGATCGTTTTAACGGCACACCAGGTGAGAACGGAGTAATCGTGCCAATGCGCGTTCAACGAGAAGAGAGCAACGCGTTAGCGACCAAGCCAGCAACGTCTATGTCAAAGTCTGCAGCAGCGTGTTTCATCTCGGCTATCAAATTAGTGTAAGCCCTGTCGTACATCGTCTGTTCTGCAGACGAGAGCGGGTTTTTTTGTGACCAATCCGATATATTACGAACAACGGCTGCAACTTCCAAAATCGCGCCACTGTTTAGTAATGCTTGGTTGCGCTTGAAGCGCCTTGACCACATCGTCGATATACGTTTGTTCTGTTGCGACAACACTGCAAGCACAGAATCAAAGTCATCTAGTGACATGGGTGCTCGGAGTCCGCGTTCTGCGAGCTTTGTAACAGGCAGCGTAATAACTTGTTCGTAAGACAACACGTTGAGGATCAGGTGTTCCACGCGCGATGATCCGTCACTGACTCTTCGTCGTCCTACGACCACGCACAACCCGTGTTGCGGCAAGACCACGACATCGCCTTTTGTGGGAGTCATCGCGCGCTACTTTGTGTAATGGTTATATCCGAATCTGCATAAGTGCTGGTTGGTGGCTTATTCGGGTTTTTAAACACAGCATTATCGTGAGTGTAAAGCCACAACGTGCCAGGGTATACATATTATATAGATATTAAGCAGTAGCAGCAGCCGGTTATAGGAGCTGCATGGTCGCGTTGTGATTAGGTGTTACCTAGTGGTTGTCAGCCCTGTCGTGTGAGGTGAGGTGTCACCAGGAGCTGCAAGCGTGCTCGCCTGCGACAGGTTCTCCGAACGAAGAAGGAGACCCTGGGGTGAGCGTGACGCAGACAGAAGAGCCGTTTTGCGACACTTCGTACTGCGTGACTACGGGAGCGAACTGTCCAGTAGCGAAAGACGCTGTACCGTCCCAGACGAGAGCTGCAGATGGTGCTACTGCGGACTTGATACGTACAGCGACGCCAGCAGGCATGTCACCAGAAGACGCCATCAAAGTAAAAAGAGCGCTACTGCCGGGATCCGCCAGACCTAGCGCCTCTTGCGCCTTGATCTGAGCATCGATGCCTCTCGCTGCGACGATCACGAGGGACTCTGCAGCACGCTGTGGTTCGCTGACAGCTGACGACGTACAAGACACGCACAACAGACACGCTAGTGCTGCAGCTGTATATTTTAAGGCAAGACGCATGGTTGATACCGTCCGTACCTTCAACACGTAGGCACGTCTATGGGCGGACAGTGGTTCGCTTGAGTCTGTCTTTGATCCTCTGGCGAGGCTGCGTCCCGAGCGCTTCGACGATCTTCACTCTTTCATCAAGTGAGTAGTGCTCAAAAGAAGGGGCTCCTATCAAAGCGAGCGACGCTCCGTTTTTGGGGGCCGGGATCGGCGGGCCCAGCACAAACGTCGAGATGGTACGTTTTTTGAGCAACGTATATAGCCACATCGGGCTACATGCTACGGACTGTTCGAGGCTTGGATACTGGGCGTGCTCAGAGAGTGTGTGCGCGAGTAGAAGAACGTCGTACCGCAGCTGTTGTGCTGACCCTCGCCATGTGTAACAGACCATTTCCTTGTTCAAACGAAAGCCCATTTTGGCGCGGTACTCTTTCATAGCGAGGTCTGTTGCACTCTCTACCACTAAAGGGTCGGCGTAATGCGACTTCAAGTAGCGAGCAAGATTGTCGGGTGCTGCACGCAGATCTGTGTAAGAAGCAGTCTCCAAGATCTCTCTGATTGCGGAGTTGGTGGAGTAATTGTACTCTCCGTATAAACGTTGAACGTCTATCAGAAGATCGAGTATCTCTAAAGCAAGGGCCCCGCACTTATCTAGGTGTGCTACGTCAGGTGTGCTTACTTCTTGATAGGTGGCAGAGCAGTCCCGCGCATGACGGAGTTGCGCGAGTACGTCAGCATTTTCTCCTAGCGTAGAGTGGTTCGTGCCTCGAGCAGGGTGGCGCTTCATGGTCTGTGCGCGCTTTCCCATGAGACTTTTAAGTCCTAAACGTTCTGAATCATGACGCTTGTGATGCGTACTTGAACGTCTTCAAACCCGTCTTCAACTCTGAGTGCTTTCTCGATGAGTTCAGCAAGCTCCGCGCGGTTGGCAGAGACCGTAAGGGATGATACGTCAGAAGCGTAATTTGATACAATGTCTTTAACT
>Ga0208226_1000245_pt1 | contig 16563 bp, 34 predicted proteins | sample LakMenE18May11ns_FD_150713 | JGI IMG/M metagenome (GOLD analysis project Ga0208226, IMG submission 150713) | Freshwater microbial communities from Lake Mendota, WI - 18MAY2011 deep hole epilimnion ns (SPAdes) | ecosystem: Environmental > Aquatic > Freshwater > Lake > Epilimnion/Euphotic zone ... | reverse complement strand
TATTTATTGATGTGATTTGCATAAGACATATAGTCCATTTGGGTATAAGGTCTCAAGACCATCTTTGATTCTTATGACCCAGTCACCTGCGTCGGCATAGAACCCACGATAGTGGCCGGTCTTGTCAAGTGGCCCGATGTTGCTGTGCAAGAAGAACGGCCCATTACCGTCTAAAGCAAGCCTAAGCCTGACCCAGTCTGGAGGCCAGTCTCCCGTTAAGATATCTGGTGGTATTTTATAGTAGTCCAGAGCTACTCTCCTTAATATTTGAGAAGTCAATAGGAAGATCCAACGCGATAACAAAGTATTGATTTCAATTCTCGTAAGACGTGAGATCTCTGTAGATGGTATGTCGTTTGAAGATGTTCCAACTTACATTGTCGGAAAACCAATGAGCGAAACGCCCTGTGTTTAGTAAGAACAAATCTAACGCATTGGGCGGGTTGTTGTTGTCTGCTCTCTTGCTTCCATCTTTATTCTTAAAGTATGTCATCATGTGTCCACGACCACTAGTTACCACAAATCCTAATTCACACAACTGATTCGCTACATCAATATTGTGAACAACAGCATGCTTACAAAACCAGCTTGCCATGTATCTTTTAAGCCGCGTAAAATTAATCGCAGAAAACGAACCATGCGTTGAACCGGAGCCGCCGTTCGTGGCGATAGCCTCTTGGTCGTTCATAATTTTCTCCTTAGTGATTAAAATAATACGTAGTGACGTAATCTCTTTCGTTCTGCTTCTTTAGCAAATATGCGCCAATTTCTTTAAACATATAACAACCCAACGACGCTATAAGGAATGCTAGGAAGTATACCAGTATCACTATCATAAATTCTTTCATACTCCATGACCCTCGTTATTATAGTCAAAAGACTGGCCAAATGCAACTGTTATTGCAAAAGATTTCATGTTTACTATTTTTTTATTGTTCGTTCACCACCTTGAAACATTCTGCCATGTGTAACTCACCTTCGATATCCAGCAACAATCCCATCTTAGATTCAATTACGTCACTGATTTCGTAGGTATTTCCCACTACACAGCGAGCATTGTCGGACTTGCCACGAAGCGTATAATCTGGAGCCGTTGTTACGCAAACAATCTTGTCACCAATCTTCATTCTAGTAAACTCTTTCCATGTGAAGTCCAGTATATGTCAGCATTTGCAGTGTAAGTACCCTGATAGTCTGGGTCTTCTCCGGGGAAAAACCTGACGTCTTGTCCTTTTAGTTCATCTATCTGCCAATAAAGCAGATTCATCAGTATCTTGAGTTGAGAGTGCTGAGGAAGTCCCAACACATAGGATTTCCAACCGCTTGGCAATTCTTTAGGGTTTTTCATGACCGTGTCTCCTGAACCAAGCTATCGCATCGCTACACGGAGGACATTCTGTGGGAAGACCCTCAACCAAGTGGGCATACGTGTTAAAAGCAACTTCATATGTTCCAAATATGCCATACATGGAGATCATATAGTCTGAGTAAGCATTTGCCAAAGGTGGTAAATACATCTTGGGCGTGAACATTAACTGTGCTGTGCGTTGCTCGGCAGTACCACAGATATCGTTCTTTGGTTCAACTATATTGTGCTTTTGCATAAAGCTCTCTGACTTGATCTTCTGTATCTTGTCCACAACATCCTGAGTCATACCCCAACCACTTGAAATTGTGATAGGTGTATCTGAGTGTGCAGGGATATCACAGAAGGCATCTCTCACAGCACATCTGAGAGGAAAATCCGCTCCATATGAAATTAGACTTGAGTCAACAGGCCCCAAGATGCAATGCCAGTATTCCATCATATATAAATTCCTTGAAAATAATAGTTTAGCTCTTTCGACCCATACCAGATCTTGGATCGGTGAATGGAGTTGAAAGATAAAGTGATCCTTTGTGAGCCTTACTGAATGCTTTTACGGCTATTTCTTCTGTAAGATATTCCATTGTTTCTCTTGCCTCTCGTTCATGGCTATATATATAAACAACTTTGTCGTCCTTGTATATCTTATACCATACATTTCCGTTTTTAAACGATTGTCGCATCTCGTAGCACATTTTGATCTTTCTTGTTTTGTTTATCTGTTTTCTTGTAGAGAGTATCTACCCTTTTAACTAATGCTTTCAGTTTTTTAAGCTCTTTGTGAACGGCTAATGCCATAGGATCGGTCCATAGAAAGGAAGACTTGTCTTCCTCCATCTCTGTGACAACGCGACTGTAGCTCTTGAGCATCTCTGCTACCTTGAACTCACATCTTTGTAGCTCAACGAAGTCTTCCGTATCGATCCAAGATTCAAGTTGTTCTAAGAATGGCTGTGTCATATGAATTTCCCATTTGTTGGATTCAATAAAATAAAAGGGTAAGGCAGGAATTGCACCTGCTCGTCGGTCCTTCCCCGACTATATGGCATGGAGCCATTCAGAGCGTGTCAACTAAACCACGCCGCTTACCCTGACGACCATAGGTCATCGCACGAGCTTTCATCGTACTCCTCACCACTTAGGGAAGTCCAGAGCCCCATTTATCCCGGCCTTGCTGGGGCAGTTCTTATAGTCGCACTAGCTAGGCTATCGGACTCAAACCGGGAGAACGCCAAATAAAGGATAGGGTAGGAATCGCACCTACTAGGAATCTCGTCTACGTCAGCACTCCACGAGGGCAGATTTCTAGTTTGCTGACTGTGCCCCTCAACATACATTCCGGTGTTGAAGCCCCTGCGTGTCACTGTCCACGCCGCCTATCCAGTGGCTTACACCACTTCGATAAAAACCGCTTCACGGTTCTGATCGATGAACTCGCCAATTTGTACATGGGTCAATGAGGTGTTATCATTGATCAATGTCAATGAATACAATGAGGTTCCAGATGTAAGTAAAGTTGCTCGGTCAGTTGCTTCTTCGATGATCTTGATCCATTTTGGCTTTATCATCTTGACATGCAAAACCCCTTCATCGCTTCTCAGACATAGGTTTTTATATACCTCTGGGAAGTAGTTCATATTAAGGGTACAGATATTGTTATCTTGACACATCTTGAGACTAAGCGGCTGCATAGTCTTGATGGCTACCCCAAGGCAACACATTGAGCCGCCATTCTTGATCAACTCGCCCTTGGCCTTTTTCGTCTCACCAGACTTTAATCGGTTGATCCAAGTTCGCTGATACTTATTGAGCTTCACTTCGTTCTCTCCAAGCTTCGCCTAATTAGGTTGTAAAATATTACCGAGGATACCCATAATCATTACCACTCCAATGCCAATCTTGAGAGAGATCAGTCTCTACCTCAGGATCGTAATCAGATGGCAGGTTGTTGAGTAGGAACCTATCCCCACCAGCGGTCTCATGTAGGAAATTCACCGCTCCGTATGAGTCGATGCCTACAACCATGCACTTCCGGAAACTATAGCCGGGAGATTTAAACTCGAAAAACTGTCCCGGTCCTAAGTCGCTAAGTCTCATAGTGCGTCTCCATCAAGGGACCACAGCGGGGACGGGTTGAACTTCTTGAATGTCCAACCGAACTCTGTACACTTTGCTGTTACATTATCCTCTGTTGCGTACACAACAGTATGCCCGCAGTCAAACTCATCTTTTCCGAAGTTAGTGTTGTGATTGATCAACCACTGATAGATAACAATCCTAGGCTTCGCCTTAACCCGCATGATTGGGTAGCTGACATTGCCACCATCGTACTTCTCCTGCTCCCTGACTGGTTTTCCGAAGTACAGGCAAACTTCCCCTTTTACCGGGGGCCTAAACTCGCCAGTGTATTCGTATCCGGGTAGTTCTGGTAGTTCAAATTCAACTTTCATGATTCGCTCCGATTAACTGAAGGGCTTGGTTCGTTTCACACATTATATGACAGCTTTGCTGTCTGTCAATGCCTAGCAGCAAGAATATTCCATATAGACATCTTCGACCTCGTAACCGAGTTCACCCTTGCGAACTAGGATGAAGATGTTGCAATTGCCACTATCACCCCACTCATTATTTACTGTGCATAAGTACATGTAAGGTCTACCATCATCAGAGATTGGATTGACCTCATTCTGGATGAAGATGGGATATCCGCCCCATTTCACATACCAAAGCCGCTTGTGCGGGAGGTTTGGCCACTTGATCTCATCAAGAGATTGTTTCGTAAGACAGAAATCCAACATATGACATCTTACAGGCATCGCATCATCATACTCTATCTCAAATCGGATGAAGTATGGTTCACCCATAAATAGCATTGAGACTTCACAATCGTCTGTGTAGATAGTTGGAGCAAACTTCATATCGCACCTCAAAAAGATTAAAAACCATCGAGACCAGATGAATACTTACGCAGCCTTTTTTCCTTGTTAAAAAACAATGATCTTGCTGCTAGCCCCGTCACGATTGAAATATACAACCTTCGACACGTAATTTCTGCTTCTGGCTTTGACGCTATTGCAATACAAACCGACTGAACGATCTCAGAAATCTCTAGGTCTGATGCAATACTCCTATATCTGCTAGTCTTATTGATGTGTTTTTCTACGGTATCTTGAATCAGCGACACGTCATGTGATGACAACTCTGTTATAAAACCAGTTTTTTCCCACCTACTTCTGGGTCTTGACGTGTCTCCAGTAGCCAAGCACTCATCTCGATATGCAATAGCTGCCGCCATCGCACCATCGACACCACCATACATGGAATCTGGGAACCCTTTTTGATACTTCGGCTTCTTGTTTACGTAAACGACACGAACAAGCCAGTCTGTTTTGCGTCGGCTGATTCCACCCATATGCCCCATAAGGAACTCCTCAGATTAATATTACTGCTATGCAGACAACCACTATAATGAATAATTTAATTATCGGCCAGAAGTTTACCGCAACTGGTGTTTCTAGTTCTTCCATGAATTGAACAGAGTAGCATTTGAAGCATATCAAAGTGTGGTCGGGTCCATGATACTGTACTCCACAACGATTGCAATGGCAAACGTAATCACCGTAGGCATAATCATTGTCAAAGTTGCCCATCATGGGGAATTCATCGGTCAACATGGTTTTTCCTCTGTATTTTTGTACACCATATTGCTGACGCCAACGATATGGTTATCCGCTGCTACTAACCCATCATCTGAAACATCAACTGACGCGACTTAAACCATAAAATGCCGGTCTGAGTGTGGAGCTGATAATTTGGTTGTCTGCCCGGCCACGTGAAAGCAACATATACTTCCCCAAATTGGCTTTCCCAGCAAATGTCGTAAAGAGCAATCATGTAATTCCCGTTTTGCCTCTGTGTGTTTGTACACCATATTGCTGACGCAAACGATATGGTTATCCGCTGCTTGCTACGACGTTAATTGACAGGGTCAAGGTTTGCTGCTGGTATCGCGTAATAACCGCACACCCACAACCTCAACACTATCCCGACTCCGCTTTTGATTTCATATCCCATTAACCACTTACTCCCAATCGCAGAAGTGTGCTCCGCTGCTACTGCTGTATCGATCATTTATAATTCTCCTACAAACCGTCCAGTTTGCGGATATCCAGTTTTCCCCAGTTTTCTCCAGAGTCTTGACGACCCTGAATACCCCGACAAGCTCGTGCGAAGTTTATTCCTACCAATGGAGTTAGTATAAACTCGATGCCTGAGTAAACCCCTGACATATCAACGCCCATAGCACGAAGAGCTTGACCAAAGATGCAACCTTTGTTCTGTTCTTCAGTATTATCTTCAAATGGTACGTATTTGTACGAACCAAACTCACCTTCGGATCGACGACCAGTATTAAGCTGAGGTCCAGAATCATATGAGCATTTAGGATCTAAACCACTTTTGTCCAACTGATCCTGTGTGATATAAACAAATTCAGGATTCTGCTCGATAAGACCGTCCAGTTCGGCAACGAGCCGATCCTTGAATTCTGCGGCACCCAATGATTCAACAACTTCTGATAGTTTCATGAGCTTTGTTCCTCTAAAGGCAGTGGCCTTGGTTCTATATCAAGTGGCACTAGCCACGAGATCTTGATTGTCTTTGTTTTCCACCACCTCGTCTCACATTCTACCACGAATCCATCCTTTGTCAAGTCTTCGAGGAAGACTTTTCTTACTCGTTCCGGTAAAAGAAAAGGTCCGTCATAAGACCTGTGATCAAAAATGATGTGGTAAAAACCGTTGTACGCTGCGGTTTCCAGTCTCTTGCGAATAGATTGTTTCATGGACTTGCAAGAAGATATGCTTGAATTATCGACAATCTCTTTTAGTTGTTTAGCATTCATCAACCACCTTGTGATCCCTTCCACGACATCCAATTGCGTAAGCTACTTCATCGGCACTCTCTGGATGATCAGCCAACCAGTCTGCTGCAATCAGAGCAATCAGGCTGGATACCTTCTTGAGGCGATCCTCAAGGCATCCTTCATCTATGTTGCGATGAAGCCACCAGTAAAGAGGAAGCTGTTCTTTGGGATCATCCTCAAAGTTACGGTAGTATGGTGTAAATTCAATGTTCATGGGCTTCTCCTTGGATAAAACGGGTAATGTACATTTGTTCAACGACACCAGCTTAGCAGGAACGATCCTGCATTACTGAGCTTTACTTTGACGCCATCAACATTGTATTCAAAAAGAGTGCAACATATATTATTCATCATGTCGGTCGGCCATATGCGAGTCCAGCCATCTGGACCTTTATTCTCATCAATGTGCTCAAGTTTTCTCAGGATCTCTTCAGTCAGTCGCGGTTTTCTCATTTGTTTTCTCTTCGTTTTCTGCATCTTAACAGATGCTAATCTGTTTGTCAATGTGATGTCAACATCTGATTCCCTACTTAATGTGGTCGCGAGACTCTTTCATCTTCTTTGCCAATTCGGCCAACTGAGGAGCACACCGCACTATGGCATTATCTATGGCTTTTGGGCCACGATAGGTCTCCCTCCCGGTTCCTTGGCAAGAACTACAGTTAGGAGACCCATTATGGTCATACCTTCCACTTCCGCTACAAGCACTACAAGGTCTCTTCTTCCATCCATAAACATAGGAGAAGTAGTATTTGGCTCGATTGACCTTGTCTCTGAGCCATTCAGATATGAGCCAGACACGCTCGCTGGCGGGTGTGCCTTGTTTGGTGATTTTCATGGCTACACCTCCTTCTTTTCTATTTTACCTTTGATCTTTCCAACTTCGAAATAGGTCTTGTAATCAGCCTCGTTATAGGCAACAGATAGTGTCACTCTCTGCCCACCACGATGTATAGCGCACATACATTGGTCAAGTTTCAGCTCAGTCCTACCAACCAGTAAAGAGATAGGCACTATGCCAAAGACTCTTCTTCCTCTTGAAAGTCTCTTGAAGGTATAGATGATAGGTTTCCCGTATGTAGTAGAGAAGTCTTCGGCTATTCCGAACCCAAATAATCCTCTTCTGAAGTAAGCCCCGGAGTCACTCCTACATTTATAAGAGTTCTCTGAGCAGAATTGGACTTTCTGAGATTCTAGAAACTTGAATAGATTATCTGTCTCTGTAATAGATGAATGATAAACTAGCCTGAAACCGATATGATTCATGGGCTGACGCTCCTAAGCTTTGCTGTTATCGGCAGGTTGTGCATACTGCTGCTCCCACACTACTATGCATTGAAGGTAATAATAACTTGGCTGTAATATATTCTTTTCGTGATATACCTGATCAGAAAGGTGTAACACACGAGGTGTTCTCCCTCCCATTTTGGCACAATCTTCTGCCAATAGTTCAGATAACATAGCGAACCTATCGGTCTTGTCGTCTGGTTCTGTCTTGTAGTGTTTTACGATTGGCATCATGATTAAATCCTTATAATGGGCCGACTTAGCCCTTGTCTTCCGTTACGCCCACCAGCTTATGTAACTCCTCGGCCTTCTCCATTAGTGCCTTTGCCTCACTAATCAGGGATCTTAGGTTCTCCCTTAGGTTCACGATAGTAGGAGACTCAACTAATTCCCGAATGGCACATTCCACATCCATACCAGAGAATTCAATTTCTTCAAGAAGTTCTCTTTGGTCGTAAGTAAGCATATTATCTCCTCATTTTCATTACGATGGCCGCAACCATCAGTCCAAAACAAAACCCAGAAGACATCCAATTGACCCATACCTCAGGGTTAGTTGAGTTCATGGCTACTAATATATTCATAATAGCACAGAAGGCACAGATGATGATAGTCATTGCAAGTCCTATTTTAGTTTGTATTTACGGAGGATTTCTGCAAACTTGGCCGCTCTTGTAGCGAACCCAAAGAATGCGATGGCAGACAATGGATGCACATATCCAGTACTGCAATGTTTAGCATAATATAAAACCCACTTAGCAGGAATAATAGGATAGATCCTTCTCCATTCCTTGTAGTAGATAATGATGATTGGTCTCATAGAATATTTTCCGTCTTAAATTCAGTCATATTCCATTTTCCTAGCAAAGCCTTGCGTCACCATCATATCGTTGACACATTTGAAAAGATTGGGTTCTGACCAACATTCCAGTTCATTCAAGTAAACGTCTGCCAAGTATCTCCCATACTTTTCTCTGCCGTCCTTGTGGGTCACAAGAGTAACCTTCATTCCAACGGGAAGTACAGACCTGAGGAAATCCCTTGCTTTTAATCCCTCTGCTGACGACGCTCCTCGCACCTCAGGAGAGTTGATTCTCGCAAGTCTGACAGACATGGTTTGAGATATATGGAAGCCAAGATCAACACAAACGGTGATTGTGTCACCATCGTAGACCGAGATGACAGTCGCTGAATATTCATGCATCGTATCAACCTATTTCTAGTAAATTTCCAGAAAAATCATTCTTTATCAATTTCATACTTCTGTCAGAGATACAACATCCATTACTGTAGATTGTATCATGTCCGCTTAGCTTTGTCAAGCCAGCATTTCTAAAATTTTCGGAGTTATGAATATGACCAAAGCAAGATAACGCTGGAGAAATCTCAATGATTTTTGTTGCTAAACTCTTGCATCCACACAGTTCTGTGCCTCCAGTAGCAAAGTTTTTAGAAAGATCCAGAATCCCCTTTGGAGGACCGTGAGTCACAACGACGTCGGTATTTTCAGGAATCGTTTCCCATACCATTCCTATTTTAGAGCGATTCATATTCCAAGCCCAACCATTTCCAAAAGATGGCGTGATTGGACTGCCCCAAAAGTTTACTCCGTCAACACATGCTGATTCATTTTCTAGATAAATGATTCCCAAGCTTCTGATATAATCCGGGTTTATCAACCTTCTTTCAATCGAAACGTCATGATTTCCAGCCACAAAAATCTTATTTTTAACTTTTAATGCTGAAAACCAATCCAGAAAATCAAAAACCTCAACTGAATTCAGTGCAGAGTCTTTGCTGTTTGAACAATCACCAGAATGAACAACAGTGTCGATATCTTCTGGAACTTGAATATTCCAGTGCAAACAGTGAGTGTCGCTTATGTGCCATATTCTCATGGTTTAACCTTAAACATCCTGATTGCTTTGTCCTTGGCTTTTAGTTCGATGTCCCAATCATAACATTCACTAAACGGCATGTCAATGGGCAGATCTGCGTGAGCACGAGGATTTTTATTGTTTGGGTCAGATTCACTGTAATGAAAAATGGGCTTGATATCGCCCCACGTAGCTGCACAAAGTTCGTGTTCGATCTTTTCTCCAAAGTCACTCAAACAGGTTTCTGATGGATTGCATTTGTCGTGAAGATTATCAAAGGTAATTGGTATTTTATATGGATGGTATAAATAGTTCAAAAGGTTTTCCACATTCCAGCATCCTTTGTCTTCATTCTCTACGACGAGTCGGCTTTTTACAGAGTCGTCACATTTTTCTAGATTGTGAACGAATCGTGCAGCAATCTCTGAAAGATTGCCCTGAGTGCAATTGATGTGAATGTTGATTGGGTTTTGCCTTGATCTTTCGCACCCAAGCAAATCCATTGTGAGTCCTTGAGAGTTGAGTTCCTTTATTGTTTTTGCCACAGACTCGGCGTTGGTGCTGGCAAGCACATTGAATTGGTCTGGGTGTGTTGACAGTCTGACTTTGTTGCTTGTCTGAATGCTCTCAAATACGCCTATGATCGCTTTGTGCTGAGCTACGTCTGTCAGCTTGTACTTGAAGTCAGGATGCGTCAGAAGCGGAAACAGGCTGCTTGAAACCCTGTAACCCCAGCCATTGCGACCGCAATGGTCTATGGTGAACTTTGTTGCAACAACATTGTTGAACCATCGCTTGCCAAGCTCCAGCAATGCTTCGTCTGGCTGTAGTTCATTGTATCGCTTCCAAGTCATTGTCTGAAAGCCGATACCCTTGTCCTTCAACTCATTGCTTATACAACATAGATTATACATGGTGATACCTTTGAGTGTGAATGTTGCGTTGTCGCTATTGTTATAGCTCAGAGAATTGTTTTACGCAATGGCTATTCAGAGAATTATTACACTTTGTCTGTACCGACACCACACTATACCTGTGAAGAACCAGAGTGGCCTTGATCAGGTAATTGAGTAGTGTTTGTAAGCGGCATGGTCTTTGAGGCTGATAGATTTACAATGCTAGTTTTTTGTTCTTCACAGGACTAGGTTATCAGTGGTTGGATATTGCCTAGATTTTTTATTAATTGCCATGCCTTGGAGCTGTCGTAGGCTCTCGGATAACTTACTGAGTCATGATGGGTAAGGACGCAACAACTTCACCCAATAACGTCTTTGTACAAATTTTCATGACATTGTGATAATTTACTACCATTATCACTTAGAAAACAAATCGATATATAAAACAGAAGAGGCAACTGATTGCCTATTGCACTGGGTCGGATTCGAACCGACAGAAGGGTTTCCCCACACATAATTTTAAGTTATGTCGCTCAGCCGTTGGCGTACCAGTGCATAAGATTGATTCTAGCAGGACTCGAACCTGCAACCTACTGCTTAGAAGGCAGTTGCTCTATCCAATTGAGCTATAGAATCGAAGTGCGGCAGGGTGGAATCGAACCACCGACCCCCACTTTATAAGAATGGTGCTACTTACCCCTGAGCTACTGCCGCATGTTTATGGGGTAAACCATCCTGATTAATTTCTTGCCTTTGGTCCTAGACCAACGAACACTTAGAAGAAACAGTGAGAATCTCCATTTTCATCTTCACAACTCACACTATTATATCACCGAACACGTCTTTGTCAATACTGTTTTTGAGATTTGGTCAAGATCCTTCAAAAATAAACACAGACCCTTGGTGGTGGCAATGATCTGTTTGATTCAGCAAAGACATGGCATGAACCATAGATAGAAATGAAATCAGAGAACACGTCAAACCTCTTCCCAATTAAAGTCTACGAAATTTTCTTTACCGTTCATTTCTTGGATGTAATGATAAGGATCGTAGTCTTCTTTAGACTTGGCTACATGCTCAAGCAGCAAATCTTGAGAGATAGATGCTTCACTGCTGATCTTCTTCTTCAAAATTTTACGTCGCTTCTCACAAATTTTCACACGATCCACCATGATCATCTCCTGAATCTAAATTAGTTAAAGTATAAAATCAAGCAGTGTAATCTACATTGTCCTCGTCTGGATCATCAAAAGTATACTCATTTTTAGACGGATCAAAAACCTCATTTACTTTATCAGCAATCCAATTGCCGTTCGCCGCAGCAGAGATCATATATTCATCACTCCAGTTAGCATCTTCACCTGAATCATCGCAGTCATCGTCGTCGTCGTCATCACAGTCATCGTCGAAAACAGCTTCTTCAATCTGACCACGAGCAACTGAGATCACCTCATATTCGCTCACACGCATTTTCTGACAATCACAGTCAGATGGTACGCTCACGATATCCTTTGGGTTGAACTTCACAAGCATCACAATACCCGAGCTTCCAGCCCATCCAGAGGCGTATTCATACGTTCCAATGTGCAAACCAGTGGAACAACCAACGGTGTGATCATCACAAACCTGTCGTCGCTTCATGCTGCATTTATCACCGACATTGTTTCTGAAAGACTTGCCGGTATACTTGTCTACATGATCTCCATCGTGAATGATCTTATCATTGTTATCTTTGATGTCTGGTCCATGATAAACGGAAACCCCCTTGTAACCAATCATCATGCCGTCATCAGTGATTGGCAGTCCTTTGTTGGATGACCATGTGTAAGACTCCTTGATCGCACGCTCGCTGACATTATCATACAGGTTCGATAGATAATTCAACATCGGCTGATGAGGAAACCCCTGCTGGATCATTTCAACGATACGCTTTGTTGGATTCGATGCCAACTGCTCATTTTCAAAATACAAAAAACCGTCTCGGAACTCAAAAGATCCCTCAGCCCAATCCTCAATTTTATCTCCCTCGTTGAAAATACGATTGAACTCTTCGGCATCGCCACTGTGGACACATTCTACCAGAGCCAAATATTTAGCGTGTGTAGAGTCAAATTGAATTGGCTTAGAGTTCAGAACAACTGTCCAATGATTGTCATTGGATTTGATGTGAGCAAGCATTTCTAGTTCCTTTTGGGTTTTTCTCTGTGTGGTACGTTTGTTTGTATATTATAGCTGGCAAAAGATAGAAAGTCAATAGGTTTAATGGTTTTTTAGACTTTTTACTCTGTCTGTTTTGTCCACTATCTTTTTATCAGCCTTGTTGAACTCTAAAAACCAAGTGTAGCCAATATAGATTTTATCACAAAAATTACCCGATACGCTTTCTCTCATCCATAGATTTACCCTGTAGGTTTCAAATTCACCCGAAGAGTAAAGAAAGTGTTCACCAAATTTTATAATCTTCTCTCTTTCCCCTGCCACAATGCGGCTGTCGATAAATTTATCAAGGATATCTTTGGGAATTTTCGCAACGTCTGGCTGTTTTTTACTTTTTGCCATTTTAAATTACCTCCTGTGTCTCAAACTCTGGCTCTGGACCGATATAACAATACCATCCCGGTTTCTTTTCATCGTGACTCACTGGCACACGAAACGCTGCATCAGTGAAGCTTGGAGCGTCCTTGAAGCCACCAAAAGCCCAAATCCCGACATGGTCGATGGTACACCACGTCCATTTGAACTTTGTTTTATTGTAGCACGAACTATGATGTTGTCTAGTCATATTCTCGTGCATATCCAACAATGCGGCTGATGCGTTCGCGTGAGCATTCTGATCCTGTGTCTGTGCTTGGTCAGCAATCTTCGCCCATTCTGGAAACACTTCCTCGCTTCCTAGTTCGAGGATTTCCGTTAACTCCATGCAAGAGTCTGAGTGAAGACGACCTGAATCTGAGTGAACCCAAGAGGGTTTTGAATATTCTGGATATACCCATATTAGTTCTCGTAATGGATTATTCAAATTTGGCACTTTGTAATACTTGGTCATATCGTCACTTCTCCAAACATTTTGCTCCAACATTCATCACAAGTTCCGCTGATCAAAAGCTCTCTTTCTCCAGCCGAAAGATAAGGAAAAGCGTCCTGAGCCAACTCTGAGCCTTTCTTCCAGTTTCGATAATCTTTTGCGATACACTCTATCTCGAAAGTTTTTTCGCAATGCTTACAATCGACAGTTACGTTCTTGACTTTGCTCATTTCCTGAACCTCCATTTGATGTGTGTTGCACCATTGTAACACAAACCTGAAAGATGTCAACAGATCATCTTGCTGTTCCAGAAAGATATTGTGCGATGGTGTGTTTGGATTCTTCGATACGATACTCTGAAACAAACTCAAGCATAGAATACTTGGCGTAGAATTCTGACATTAAATTTTCAAGAGTTTTATCTTCAGTGTTTTCTTTCATTACACCAAAGTGCCTACAAACTTCAGCAATCTTGTTAGATTTGACTGAAGAGTGAAAATCCAAAATCGCCTCAACGTCTGCGTGCTCTACGTGAGTGTTCAAAGTTTCAAAGAAAATTACCCTGTGTTCATCGTATGAATAGTGTTTGTCGGGACAGATATTTGTTAATTCTCTGACAACATAATCATGAAGAGTAATAAAATTACCCTCTTTAAAAGATTTTGTCAATAAAAAGGAGCTTTTTAGTCCTATCACAGAGATTTTTTTCAATCCACACAGAATCATTTTTTCTAGACTGCTGCCAATACGACTCATCGAACCGCTGATTGCACTGGTCATGGTTGGCTTGAAGTTGCTTATTTCCACATACACTATTTCTTCTTTGCCAACATCAAGGTTGTGATCAACCCAGCTACAGCCGCTGTACAAGGATTTTTGAAAAAGGAATGTTTTAACAACTTTTCTGCTGCCTGTGCTGGCTTTTGCTCGCTCTACCTTTGGCAGATCTTCAAGGTTTTTGATCAAAGCATCGGGAATTTTAGCTTCATCGGCCTGAGCCTGATCCTTGAAAAGAACCAAAGTGTATCCAGAAGGCATATCCTTAAGATACGACCTGATGCGTGCAGACATTCTGTCTTTGTGAATATAATATTCAACAGTCTTTCCAACCGGAACGCTTCTGCTCTGAGACTTTTCGCTTCCACGATACTTGCTTTGCCAATAATCAAAAGTTTCAGAGGTTTTTGGCAGCATGTACGGATTAAAATCCACACCTTTTAATAAATCAGCGATTAATCCACGATTGATTTTTTCCACCAAAACAGCTTGGTCATACGCTGTGGGTTCAGATTCAATTCTTTTGATAACAATGCCAGCTAATTCTGATTTGATCAGATTGGTTTTGACCCTGATGGCATCTCGAACCTTTTCTGTTATAGCGAGATTTTCACGAGCAGTGTCGAAGTCTAATTCTCCAAGATTGAACTTGATATATCCAGAACACCTGAAGTTATTTAGTTCGTATGGAATTTTATATGCGATATTGCCCATTACGGCGTGCATTCCATCCAACCAAGTAAAAAAATTACTGTAATTTGAACAAAGACCAAACCCTTCACCCTCGAAGGTGAATGATTCATTTCTGGTTTTGCATGTTTCAGCAACTTGATGGCAGTTGATAACAGGAAAAGTTCCTTCCCAGAACTGGAATACTTTCTCTGCTTCAGATTCAAATAGTTCTACCTTGCCCTTGACACAAACACTTACTTCTAGTCCATTTGCTTCTGATGTGGCTTCTTCGGTGAGCAATGCCACAACTGGTTTACGCTGATCATCTCTGTAACAAGTATAGGTGCGAACAACCCCATTGTAATAACTTTTAACCATAAAACTATCTGAGATAGCATATGGAGACAGACTGCCGATACCAAAGCAGCCAATGGTTTCATTGTTGCCACGTTTTGTGCTGATGCCAATGCCAGCAAAAATATTTCTTACACCATGATCAGACAAACCCGTACCAAAGTCACGCACAGAAAACCAAGGCTCAAGAACTGTGGGTAGGTGAACGTTGAACGGAACATGTTTTGTTCCAGCAGCAACATGACTATCATGAGCATTGCAAGAAAGCTCACGAATGACGGCACGTTCTTTGTTTGAGTAAACCTTGTCTGCAAACATATCGACGATAAAAGCGACATCGCCAACATTAAAATCTGAAGTCGTAAAATCACCGTGTACAGTTACATCTTGTGGAGCAGTTGCAATCTTCATTTGATTTTCCTAAAACTTTGATACTTTGAATGTTGCCAGTCAGACTGTATTGTAACGTTCACCAACCCAATGTCAACGGTTTGTCATGTTTCTTTTGAAAAAGAATCTAGAATAATCTGGTGAATGATCTCAGAGAAGTCATCGATTGTCCATTCAATAGCCATACGACGAGAAACCCACATTTTTGCTTTTCGGGTCTGTTCCGTGCCGATATGCTCATCAATCTCTGACAACACACAGTCATGATTGGCTTTGTATTGTTTTAATACTTTATTTTTAAAATCCAAATCTTCCATTGTTCACACCTGCTCCGCGAGAAAAAAACCCTTGCTTGAATCGATTTCCAGAACAATAAATATCTTTTCATGGTAAGAGAATGTATATCCTATGAAAAGATGATCCCGTTCGTCGCCTAAAACACGCCGCATTTCATGTGAGTAGAGATCAAACATCAGTGTACCCTTGATCATATCCTCTTTTAGTTTCTTGTACATGAATTCTTCTCAGTCAGAAGCAGGAAACATCCGTGAACGTTCCATACGTTTCCTCCGGATGTACGAACTTCATATTCCGCTGTTCGTTTGGGGTTCTGCCCGATCACGGTCACTGTCTTTCCGTACAACTGTTTGCAGTCGCTGTCGATAACCTTGACCTGCTGACCGCTTGTGAATCGCATTTGAATTCTCCTGAACATGGTTGAAACGAAAAAAAAGGCGTAACAATTGCTTGCCACGCCTTTATTGTACAATGAGTATCGTCTTTGTCAAGGCTTGAACTTTACATTCCTGAGAATTTCTGGGTTTCTTTGTTTAACTTTTTGTATTCATCATGAGTAGCACTGTCTGTCAAGATCTTTTCAACAGCTTGTTCTACGGTGATGCCATACCTTTCTCGCTTTCGGAGATGATAACCCATTCTGTTTAAAACCTCATTGCTCCAGTTTTCTGTGTTGCCGCTGGGAGCAGGAGCAACCT
>Ga0208226_1000244_pt1 | contig 16569 bp, 12 predicted proteins | sample LakMenE18May11ns_FD_150713 | JGI IMG/M metagenome (GOLD analysis project Ga0208226, IMG submission 150713) | Freshwater microbial communities from Lake Mendota, WI - 18MAY2011 deep hole epilimnion ns (SPAdes) | ecosystem: Environmental > Aquatic > Freshwater > Lake > Epilimnion/Euphotic zone ... | reverse complement strand
GCCGCGTGTTTTTGTGCTGTGTCGCGCGCGATGTTAGGCACATAGTCAAGGTTGTATTCGTCGCGCATGTACGACCCAAGGCCCGCACTTGATGAGAACTTATTTGTTCGCCAGGCTTGCACTACGAGATCAAGTTTTTTGAGATCGCTTAAAAGGCGAACTGGGTCTGGGCCTTGCAGCAGATCTGCGGTCTCGTACGCAGATTTTAAAAAGACAAGATTGCGGCATTCTGTAGATGCTTTATGCGTGGCATCTAGCACGGTTCGGGGGATTGCGCCTGGTGCTTTGCGGTCAAGTTCTGCCTCGAGGTCGAGCTTTTGCAAAATGATTGCGTCAATGTTTTCGCGCAAGCGGGCATTATCTGCCGCTAGTTCATCAACTTGTGTTTCCCGCTCTTCTAAGTCTCCAATGAGCGCGTCATTTTGCTCATCAGACTCGGCAAGCAGTTCATCAAGTTGGTCAATGTGGAACTGCTTTTCATTGATCTGCGTGTACAGCAAATCAATCGTCTTTCTGAGCGATGCAACATCGACACCAACATTGGTTTCTGGAGTGACATGGTTTTGTATCTGCCGGCTCATAGATGCACGCGGCGGTGCCTGAATTGGCAACTCGGGCTGCAAGGTTGCTGCGTCGATAATCATCGCCGCGATGTGCTCGCGTTTAGGTTGAGACGTCGCAATTACAGTCGGCTTGACGGGTTGTGGCCACATGATGGTGATGTATTGCTCACTTAGTGTCTGAGCACCGCAATAGGCATTAAAAGCATTGAGTGCGTCAGTTGTGGTGACGTGTGCGACATGCGCTATTCCCAACAAATCATGCGCAAGTTGAGCCGTGAGTGAAGACTCCACATTTTTTCCTGCTGTGTACTCAATAATGATCGGCAGTCTTCGCGAAAGCGCGTCCAAAGAGTCTGCGCCAAGCGCTTGACCGTCGTCAGTCGTAGAAATAATTCGAACAACTGGCGCAATGCGACGTTCAGCGTCATACAGCTCGACTATCTGAGTAATTTCACTACACAGTTGGAGCAATGCTTTTGGTGGAACTTCGGCTTGTCGGCGCGGGACGATCGAATCTTTTCCAGCCAGATGTTTCATGCGTACATCGAAAACCAGTTGACCACGGTGTGGTGCAATGGTGATGGTGGTTGTGCGTGCCGACCCTGTTGCCTTAAACGTTTCGGAAATTTCTGCTCGGAAAACCTCATCGTCGGGCGACTGCCTCACACGGATGCGCATATTGGCTGGCATTCGGTCGGTGGAAAACTGCCGATTGAGCCAATCTTGAACTTTGTCATTGCACGAACGACGAATCTCGTCAGACCATTTTTTGGCCTGAAGGCTCACGGCGTAGGTGGTGGTCATGGCCCCTTTTACGCTAACGAGACCGCCTAGGGTTGCGAAGTGGATTTTCGCACCATTTTCAGCCTGTGGTGTATCTCTCTTTCCTTTACCTTCACGATTCCGCAGGCTTACCGAGTGGTAAAGAGAAATACCGTTGAAGGCATTTCTGTACCTTCGCAACTACAAAACGTCAGCGGATCAATTCTGTGGGTCGTCTACGGAATAGCGTCATCCACTCATCTTGTTGTACTGGCAAACTTGATGGCCATTTGTGGGTTCGGAACCGTTGTATTCATGCAGGTGCGACTCAAAGCAGTGTCAGCAGTCCGCGCGCTTACTGTTGAGATCTCTGTGGTGGTCGCAGCGCTCATCGCGCTCGCAATTTCACGGGACTTATTGGGCGCAATTGCCGTTGCAGTAGGTGCAACCGGAATTGTCCCTCAGGTAATTCGCGCCGCGAAAACAAGTCATCTCGTTGGAATCTCGGTGGTGACGTTCATCATGGTGGCCACGATGTCGGCGTCTTGGGGAATCTATGGATTAATGATTGACGACTTGTATGTAGCTCTGCCCAATGTTGTCATCGTGCCGAGCGCGCTGTTTATCACCATTCGTGCAATTCAGTCACACAAGCGTTATGGAAGTTCGACAACTGCCGAAGCAACACCAGCACGTTGATGTGTTGCAGTCAGCGTGACTCGTTGACCTTTTTCTCCACGAACTAACCAACTGTGCAGTACGCGATCAGGTGTTCCATCTGATTTCGCATCACCGCTCACTCTGAATTTCACACGCCCGTCTAGTTGTCCGAGCTTTACTCGTGGCGCGCCTTCAACGAGGGTCGCTCCAGAAATTTCTGCAGTGAGAGGGAGCACGATTTTGTTCTTCTGTGCCCACTCGCTGATTTCTGTGCCCAGCCAACCGGTGTTTGCAATACCAATTTCAACCTTGTAGACACCACTGCCAAGAGATTCGGCAGTTGCTCGTTTGATTTCGAGTCGCGGCGAAGCAAGTGCTTGGTAGATGGCGAAATGCACGTGTGGCGCTACTTCGTCACGCAGTTTTGATGCAGGGGCGTTTGACCACGTTTTGATTGCGTCGCAGCCACCGATTTCAATTTCACCGAGTTGTGGGTGATTGAACTTTTTCCAGGCTGCATATGCGCCAGGTGCATTCGTATCAGTCCATTTGCAGACAGCAAGTTCCTGCTCTGGAGTCGGACCGACGTACCAAATATCGGTAGGCGAGTGCTTTCCGGTTGCGTGGAAAATGATGTCCCAAAACTCTGTAGTCCAACCGAATACACCAAGGTGTTCATAAGCCCAGTCATCGCCGGCGCCACTCATGGTGTCACTCTTGTCCCACGTGAGGTCTTCGTACACCGAATGAACGGGATAGCCAGTGTGTTGAACCCCAACTTTTCCAAGTTCGTTGAACACCCAAATATCAAACGGTGGCAGCGTTGAATCAGGACGCGTGCTACTTGGTCGCAACATGAAGCCACCTGCAGTATGGAATGCGTTGTATCCACACACGTTGGTGCGCGATCGAGCGGCACGAACCAGTGCGTCAATTTCCGGTTCAGACATTGGGTGATCTCCCGATCCAAGCACGGTCGTGCCCCAACCCGCTGGGAAGTTTCGGTTGAGATCGAGTCCTGCCGGATCACGTGGCATCGGAATAGTGAAGCCATCAAAGTTTTCAAGAACACCTTCATCAAGCAATCGATAACGCTGTGTCCCAGGGGCAACACCGAGTGGGCCAACAGGAACCATCACGCGCGAATCATCGTCGTGCTCAACCCATGCACCGTCAGAGTCAGCAATACGCATTGTTCGAACCGCACCGTCACCGTCAATGTCTTCAACGCTCAGTCCAGGCCAACGATGTCCGTCGCGCCACGGCCATGAACGAACACTCGAACGGTGATAGCGCGGGTTGTCGAGAAGTGCGTCTTCTACGCCGTCAGGGTTGACTCGGGGAACGATGTAGAACGTGCGCGTTCGAAGTGCTTCGGTGGTGTGGTGATCGCGACCAAATTGGCTGGTGAGATACTCCAGAATGTAAAGCGCTGCAACTCCGCCAGTTACTTCAGTTGCGTGAATGTTTGCGTCAATCCAATGCGCCGGTTTCGTATCGTGTGATCCAGTTGTTGAATCGGTAACTGTTGCAATCCACAAATCTCGTCCTAGATGCGACTTTCCGTATGTCTCTAATGTCACTAGATGGGGAAACCGTGAAGCCAATTCGGTAAGCCATGTAACCATTTCGTCGTATCGAAGAAAGCGATCAAAGTTGTAAGTCATATACACAGGTTACGCTGTGCGTAGGAGGTGCTTTCGTGCCACACATGCCAGTGTTTATGCATGCAACAGGAAGCTGGCGTCCGCGCTGGCGAGGCAGAATTCACGCCATTGCGGTCGCAGTAACAATTCCTGCTGGCATCATTCTCACCTTGTTCACTCCAGCAGGGGTTCCTCGACTTGCCGTAGGAATTTACGCTCTGTCATTGCTGGCCCTGTATTCAACATCTGCTTCGTATCACCTGTTTACTCGAACATTGAAATCACAGAAGACGATGCAGCAGATTGATCATGCAATGGTGTACGTACTTATTGCAGGAACGTATACGCCAGTGTGTTTACTTGCGTTGCCACGAACAGTTGGTGTTCCGTTTCTGTTATTGATTTGGGGTGCAGCAGCACTGGGAATGGGATTGAAGTTGACATGGAAAGCGAAACGCCTTGGTCACGCCATGTACATCATCATCGGTTGGGCAGCGCTCATCATTTTGCCGTGGGCGTATGGTCGGGCAGGTTTCACGAGCTTGTTGATGTATGCCTTAGGCGGAATCGTGTACACCGTTGGCGCCGTGCTGTTTTACATGAAGAAGCCCGTTCTCATTCCTCACGTTTTTGGCTATCACGAAATATGGCATGTATTCACCGTTATTGCCGGGGTACTGCAATTTATTGGTGTCGGTTTGTTGGTAGGTCGAGTCGCGTAAACACATGGCGTCCATACCCGAACTACACGATCTAAAACTGTGGGCAGACCCCAATGCTGTTCAAGTAAATCGCTTACCGATGCGAACACCATTCATTTCGGCATCAAGTATTCGAGTCTCTTTGAATGGTGATTGGCGCATTAAGCGGTTTGCGCACCCAGAAGACATCGCCCTTCGTGAGTTGGGTGAACTATGTGATGACAGCGACTGGGTGAGTATTCCCGTTCCAAGCAACTGGACGCAGTTTGATCTGGGTGATGTTCCGCATTACACAAACATCGCAATGCCGTGGCGCGAAACTCCTCCGCATCTACCGAAGGAAGTTCCTACTGCGGTGTATCGGCGCAACTTCAAGGTTGAGAACGCATGGTCCGACCGTCGAATTGTTTTACATGTGGGCGCTGCAGAAAGCGTGCACTCGGTTCGGATCAACGGAGAATTTGTTGGATATGGAACAGATAGTCGGTTAGCCAGCGAATACGACATTTCTCCGTTTGTTCGAGAAGGAATGAATCTTGTTTCAATAACGGTGTGTAGATATTCGGCACAGTCATACGTAGAAGACCAAGATCAATGGTGGATGTCGGGTTTACACCGAGATGTGTTCATTGAAGCCCAACCGCAACTGCGAATCGAAGATATTCGAGTTGATGCCGAAGTGGATGACGTGCGAGATTCTTTGACGGGGAATGGCCAGATACGCATTACTACACAAGTAGCAGCTTCAAGCGAAGAGCGTTTTCCGTCTGGTCTAAAAGTACAAGCGACATTGCACAGTGTTAACGGAAAGAAGATCGGAGTTCAGCACTCCGCAGAGGTTGCCCACAACACGCGTCCATATTTGTTCACGGGACACTGCGCAGAAATTCAATGGTCGGTGAATGGTGTGAAGCTTTGGTCCGCAGAACTGCCTCATCGCTATATGGTTCGCATCTCACTGCTTGATGCGAATGGAAAAGTGATTGATTCGGCGGAACAGTTTATTGGGTTTAGAAAAATTGAAATCGTTCGCGGTGATCTCTTGGTAAACGGTAAGCGCATCATGGTTCAAGGGGTAAATCGACACGATCATCACCCTGATCGTGGCAAGGCAGTCACGGTGCAAGATATGCGAGATGACGTTGTGGCGATGAAGCAACACAACATCAATGCTGTGCGGTGCTCGCATTATCCAAACGACCCCAGATTCCTTGATATCTGTGATGAATTGGGACTGTACGTGGTGAACGAAGCCAACATTGAGAGTCACGCATGGATAACGAGCTTGTGCCACGATTCGGCGTACAGGGCTACGTGGCTTTCGCGGGTGAGTCGAATGGTGGAGCGGGATAAGAATCACCCAAGCGTGATCATGTGGTCACTTGGAAATGAATCTGGATACGGAAGTGTTCACGATGCGGCTGCAGCATGGGTGAGGTCGTATGACCCGTCACGAATCATTCATTACGAAGGCGCAATTTTTCACACAAATTGGTTTGACGGAGGCATGGCCGCAACTGACGTTGTGGCCCCGATGTACGCACCAATTGCAGCGATTGAAATGTATGGCAAGAGCAAAAAGCGCGTTCGTCCACTGATCATGTGCGAATACAGCCACGCCATGGGCAATTCAAATGGTTCGTTGTCAGATTATTGGAAAGCATTTGATAATACGCCTGGCTTACAAGGCGGTTTCATCTGGGAGTGGAAAGATCACGGTCTTCGCCAGTTACTACCCAATGGCAAGGAACGGTTTGCATACGGCGGACAGTTCGGCGATGCCCCACACGATGGAAACTTTGTTGCAGATGGATTGATGCACGCCGATCTCACACCTCACCCGGCAATGCGAGAGGTTGCATGGGTGCATCGGCCGGTTGCTACACAACTCGTTGGTCCAAAGTCTGCTCCAGTGATTGAGCTAAAGAACCGACAATCATTCCGCGATGTCTCATGGCTGTCTGCGACGTATGAGGCAGTGGTTGATGGTGTTGTTCAACGTAAAGGGAAATTGACGCTCTCTGGCCTTAGTGCAGGAAAGACGAAACGAATCAAGGTTCCATCGATTCGGGGTTTGTCTGGTGATATTCGAATCAACATCACCTGGAAGACAAAGCGCGCAGAGTCGTGGTGTGATCGAGGGCATGTTGTTGCCTGGGATCAACTGGCAGTGAAATCGGCTCGTGCGAAAAAGATTCAAACCTTTCAGAAAAAGTATGAGTCGTTGGATATCGATCCACAGATTTCGTTGTTTCGAGCATCCATTGACAACGATGGATTCAAGTTGTTGCCAAATCTTGCTTGGGTAGAAACCACCATCTTGAAGCGCTGGCAACAGCAAGGCATCGATGGAGACGTCTCACAGTTAGTAAAGCATCAGACAAAGCGAATGGTTCGGAAAGATGGCTCAGTCCGCTTTGCACACTCGGTCATCGTTCCTAAAGCACTGGACGATCTTCCGCGTATTGGTGTGAGCTTTCCATTACCCGAAGGATTTACGGTGGTTTCGTGGTGGGGTAATGGTCCTCACGAGTGTTACCCAGACCGCGAGTCGTCGGCAATGCTGGGAATTTACAGCGGAGAAGCAGATGAATTGCCGTATCTGGTGCCCCAAGAGTATGGGTTACGAACACAGTGCAGATGGTTTGAAGTAAGCAATCCGAAAACTAAAGAAGTGATTCGAATTGAAGCAGATGGCCAACCGTTGCATATGTCCGCTTTGCCATACACAACTCAAGACTTGTATCAAGCAGTAGATCAAACAGAATTAATCAAGCGTCCATATCTGACGATGAACATTGACATTGCGCACAGAGGTCTTGGAACTGCAAGTTGTGGACCAGATGTACTACCGAAATATCGAATACAGCCTGGGAAGTTTCAGTTTGCGTACGTGGTTTCACGCGAGTCGCGCGGCACCAACCGCTGACACCGTCCAACCAGGCACGCTTGCATCACGTGAGCACAGGGCAACAACACATCCGCCAAACCCACCACCAGTCATTCGCGCGCCATATACGCCTGGAATCTTCTGAATCTCTTCAACAGCCTTATCCATGACCGAAGTTGATGTTGCAAAGTCGCGAGCAAGTGATGTGTGCCCTTCGTTCATGAGTTGGCCTGCGTGCTGCAAATCATGTGATGCAAGTGCTTGGGCAAAATCTCGAACGCGTTGATTTTCAGTAATCACGTGACGAGCACGCTGTGAAATGGTGGCATCTTCTATTGACTCGAGCATGTTGATGCTTGCTAAGCGCAGTGGTCCAATGATGGACTCTGCGGCATTGCACTGGTGAACACGATTGGCGTATTCCGAACCTTGCAGTGTGCGGTGTGCAATGAATTGGACAACGATTTTGCACTCTTGCGGAATAGGGCTATGAACTATTTCGAGTGTTGAACAGTCAATCAACATTGCGTGGTTTTCTTGAGCGCTTGCAATGCACAGTTGATCCATAATCCCTGTTGGAACGCCAGTGGCCACATGTTCAGCCCGCTGCGCCAATTTCGCCAAATCTTGTTGGCTTCCATTGAAACCAAGGGCAAGTGCTGCTGCAACTTCAAGTGCTGCACTTGACGACAATCCGCTGCCGATCGGGATATCGGTGGTGACAGTCCCCGTGATTCCACGTATTGCCTTGCATTCAGCAGCGACCGCTGCGATGTATCTTGCCCACTGCGGTTGCAACGAAGGTATATCGCTCATTGGAAGACTGAAGTTTGCTGCATCTGGTTCATCAGCAGATTTCAGCGACACGGATGAATCGTCGGTAAATCGTGCATCAATAACTGTGTGCCGATTGATCGCCATAGGAAAGACCAAGCCACCCGTGTAATCGGTGTGATCACCAATGAGATTGACGCGTCCGGGCGCGATTGCGCGCACTAGGCCACCAAGTTACGGAGACGCTGTGCAATGTCTGCTGGGTCTACCGGGTTGAAGTATTCCTCGGTTGACACTTCCGCCGCTGCAATGTATCGCTGGACGCCCTTTGCTCTCCATGGCGAAACGATCTCAATGTTTAGCCATGCGTTTTCGTATTGAGTTTTTGCCGATGCTTGTGTAATCCACATCATGTAGGGAAGGGGAGCATCGAAGAGCTGATCTAATGCCACAAATGTTTTGTGAAGAATTGATGCGAGTTCATCGCGCAATTCTTCACTGAGGTGACTGAGAAGTGAAACCTGTTGATGCGGAGCAACAACTAATGAAACCGGGTGTATGGCTGCGTACTGGGCATAAGTAGCAAAGTGATCGCCGTTGATAACTAAACGATCCGCAGGCTGGGGGTCTGGTTTCCACTGCGATTGCAGTATTGAGTGCTGACGGCGCGGGACATGATCAAATGCGTAAATCTGCCCGTGTGGGTGACTGATTGTTGCCCCAACCTCAGCTCCCCGATTTTCAAATATCAGTACATAGTCAACGTCGCTCTGTTGCTGCAATTGCGTAGTTCGCTCTGCCCAAAGATCAATGACTTTTCGAATTCCAACACTGCCCAATGAAGCAAAGCTTGCGTCATGTTGCGACGAATACAACACCACTTCGCATGCGCCGGTTTGTAATGCTGGCCATCGATTTACAAATGACTTCACGTCGTAAGGTTCTGGAGACTCAAGACCGCCGACACAAAATGGACATTCTGAAGACGGCAGGTTTGGGCGATGCTGACGCGCAGAAACGATATGAACGCGCGCACCGGAATGCGGATCAAGACGGTCGTTATCGCTCACTACATCACCTTATGAATCTGGATGAGGAAACTTGAGGCTGGCAATAACGGCGGACAAACGACACCGATTTCTCTCATTTGTCGTCCTGTCATAGTGATTGATCCATTGTCAACCCACTGTGGAAGTTTTCGGTGTGATGCGTATGTGGGAGTTCCGAGATGTAGCGGCTTGATAACGAAGGATGCGTCTTCGTCTAATTGGTGAATATGAATTGGATCGACATGGCTGCTCGGGCCATTGGCCAGTCGGGTTACCGAGACGAGTGACTGCGATTGATCGTGTGCAGAAACACCGTGCACGATGATGTTCGTGTCTGGATGATCTTCACGGAAAGTTGCCCCCGTGTGTAGAAGCGCGCGTAACTCTTTGTATTGCGCAACAACGGAAGCAAGTCGGTCTCGTTCGTGAGGCGATGCATCAAGCAGGTTCCATTCAATACCGAGCCATCCAAAGAATGCTGTCGAGGCTCGGAATGTAAGCGAGTGACTGCGCCGAGTGATGTGACTGGTTGGCGATCCAATATGAGTGCCAAGCACTTCTGGTGGCATGAGTCGTTGGGCTCCACGCTGAATAAGCACTCGGTCGAGGGGATCAATGGAGTCACTTGTCCAGAATCGATCAACATAGGGAAGAATCCCAAAGTCAACTCGCCCTCCACCTGATGCGCACGACTCAAACTGAACCTGCGGGTGTGTTTCCTTTAGTCGACCCAGCAATTCATAGGTGCCAAGAGTCTGTGAATGTGCTGGCGAGGCAACGAGATCTCGATTGTGATCCCATTTCACATAGGAGATGTCGTGCGCATCGAGCAATTGCGAAATGCAAGTGAACAAATAATTGCGCACTTCATTTTTTGACATGTCAAGGACAAGTTGGTTTCGTCCCGTGATTGGTGTGCTCGCCCCACTGTGAAGCACCCAGTCTGGATGCTGACTATACAAATTGCTATCTGGATTAACCATTTCGGGTTCACACCAAATTCCAAACTCCATTCCTAGCGACTTCACATGATCGATCAGTGGAGTGAGTCCATTGGGCCAGACAGAAGAATCAACGGTCCAGTCTCCAAGACCAGCAGTATCGTTTCGTCTTCCTGAAAACCAGCCGTCATCGAGCACAAATCGCTCAACGCCAACGTCTGCTGCAGCATCTGCAAGTTTTGTCAGCGTTTCAAAGTTGTGGTTGAAGTACACCGCTTCCCAGGTGTTGAGTGTGACCGGCCGCGAAGTGTTTTCATGTCGTAACCGTGATCGAACAAATTGATGAAAGCGCTGCGAAGCCAAGCTAAGTCCCTGAGATGAGTGCACCGCGTAAACAATTGGCGCTGAATACGTTTCATTCGGACGAATGACAAGTTCTCCCGCAGTCAGTTTTTCCCCAACGAGCATGTGCTTGTGGTGTTCAGTAACTCCGTCGAGTGTGATGTCAAAGTTTCCGCTCCATCCAACATGGCATCCCCAGACTTCACCATGTTGTTCGCCGAATTGAGTGGTTCCTGCAAAAACCACAGGCCATTTCTCGTGAGAGGTACGACCTCTGTTGTTGGAAACCGACATGGTTGATTGCACCCACGGTGTGCGCTGTTCACCAAATTCCATTCCCCAGCGGCCACCAATGGTGAGGAGTTCTTGTGCTCGTGGTGGGACGGGAAGAGCAAATCGCAGACTGTGCAACAGATACGGCAACGGCCCACGATTAGTGAATGCACCAGAAATTGTGAGAACGCCACTCGCGTGAATTTCAATGCCGATCTGTAGACCTAGATCAAGGCCAGAATCTCGAAGTGTGAAATCAGCTGAGTTGGTTGTGCTGCTGTTTGCAGTAATTACGAAGTGTGGGAATGATCCCGAACCATCGGGAAAGCACCCCTCAATGCCGGGATTGCCGAGCCATCCATCATGGTGCTGAGGAACAATGCCAAGTGGTGGATCAAGGTCTATGCCGCCACCGAGAACGGCTCGCTCGAACATGTTCTGCTGGAGTGGGCTGTGTCCTAGGAAGTTCCCCCAGTACACAATTGCGGGAACATTGCCTCGTGTACAGATGACAACGCTGAGACGTTCATCGTGCAAATGAAGAAGTTGGTCGTTGGCTTCCACTAGTGGATAAGTCTGCCAGTCCAAGCGATGTCGAACCACTTTGTCAGTGACTCACCGGGGGCAAGAATGACGGGCGAATCATTGATTTCATTCGGGGCTCCCGATTGAGGTTCTACGCATGTTGAATGTGGCGACAGGTCGTACACGACCCAATGTGAACAATCGCTGGAAAGAACAAGTTCGACCCCATTGACCGTGAGTGAAAGTGGTGCAAGTGGATTGATAAAGCAGTCATCAACGTTGACGGCATCTGTTCGTTCGCGAATCGTGGTTGCGATTCCATGTTCATCGCGCTGCAGCATTGATTCAAAAATCAGAGAAGCATGACTTGGTTTGCGAAACCATGGGTGCCACCCAACTTGTGCGGGCATTGCATGATCTCCAGCAGTAACGCTGAGTTCTAAACGGACATGGTCGTTTCGTAATTCAATGCGGTGAGAAACCGAACCGCCAAATGGCCATTGCGAACCCAAATCGGTGAAAAGTTCAATGCTCGATGAACTTGTATCTACGACAGTCCACGATTGCGCGAAGGCTGTTCCATGAGCTGCGTGTGGTGGAAGCGTGAGAGGAAGTTGGTAATCAAGACTGTTGAACCGCACAACACCGGATCTGACACGGCCCGCGTATGGAACCATCGGGTAGCAACCCCAGGTAAGTGTTGTGTCGTCTGGGCCTTGGGTGAGGAGAACTTCCGTGTCGTGGATGCGCAACGATGACAGTCGGCCACCATGCATTGCGTCAACAGAGACAGACGTGCTGTCGTTGCTCAGCATGAAATCCACGCTTGGATTCTTATCATTTGCTAACAACTGAAGAATTTGGCCTCGGGGGAACTAGCCTGTCGTGCATCAAGGAAGTGCAGTTTCGGGTCGCTAGCTCAGTTGGTAGAGCAACGGACTTTTAATCCGCAGGTCCAGGGTTCGAGCCCCTGGCGACCCACCATGAGTTATTCGCCAGTAGCGATACCAAGTATCTAATTTAGAGATACATCTGGCTTGTGTATCACGGTTCACGATAATCGTGGAATACTGGTTTTATGTTCATCCCCCTCCTTATTGCAGCAGGTGTTTTCACACTCGCACACCGCCTGGTCATGGCATCAGTTGACACGTTCAACGGATACGGCGACCAAGGCCCAGACTTTCGTCTCTAATTCCTCAATTCGTCAGATGTCACTGACATCTGGGTGAATGAAAGGCGAGACTGTACCCAGTGAGTACAGACGAGTCAGTTGTTAATCAGTTAGATCTTTCGATCACAGGCATGTCATGCAATGCATGTGCGATGTCAATCGAAAAAGGTTTGAACGCTCTTCCCGGCGTGGAAGCGACCGTGAACTATGCAACCGAATCTGCCCGAGTGGCATTTGATTCAACTTCGGCAGACGTAGCGACATTTATTACAACGATTGAAGGACTTGGTTACGGCGCGCGCACGCTTGCCGAAACCACTCCTGACATGTTGGATGCTGAAGTTCGTGAACGTGTGTCCATGTTGAAAATTCGTCTACTGGTGACATTGGTGTTGGCGGTTCCAGTTGCAGTGGTGTCCATGTTTATGGCACTGCAGTTCAACAATTGGCAGTGGTATGCACTGGCACTTTCTGCTCCAGTGGTGACGTGGGGTGCGTGGCCGTTCCATCGCGCAGCACTCATGAATGCGCGTCATCGAAACACCACGATGGACACGCTGATTTCGTTGGGCATTGTTGCGGCAACAGGCTGGTCGTTGTGGGCACTGATTTGGGGTGGTGCTACAGATGGTCACAGCATGTCTGGCATGTCTGGCATGTCTGGAATGTCTGGCATGGCCGAGTCACCACATGTGTATTTTGAGGTTGCCGTTTCGGTCACGGTGTTTTTGTTGGCCGGCCGCTACTTCGAAGCTCGCGCAAAACGACGAGCAGGCGATGCACTTCGTGCGCTTCTTGCGCTCGGTGCGCGCAATGCAACGGTGCTGCGCGACGGTGAAGAAGTGGTGATTGAGGCTGCTCTCATCAAGGTGGGCGATTTGATTGTGGTTCGTCCAGGCGAAATCATTGCGGCAGATGGAATTGTGCAAGAAGGTGATTCCACTATTGATGCATCAATGCTCACGGGTGAAAGTGTTCCTGTTGATGTAACAAAAGGCAGCAAAGTCACTGGAACAACAGTGAACTTGACGGGCCGAATCATTGTGAAAGCACGGCGAGTAGGTGCAGATTCGACATTTGCGCAAATGACCAAACTCGTGCGTGATGCGCAATCCACAAAAGCACCAGTGCAGCGGTTGGCTGATCGGGTAAGCAGCGTGTTTGTGCCGACGGTAATAGCAATTTCAGTGCTCACGTTTATTGGCTGGTATGTGCTTGGCGACAACGTCAATCGCGTTACAGACTCACTTACTGCAGCGGTTGCCGTGCTCATCATTGCGTGCCCATGTGCGCTTGGTCTTGCAACACCAACAGCGTTGATGGTGGGCAGTGGTCGCGCAGCACAAATGGGAATTGTGATTAAAGGTGTGGACGTTTTGCAGAGTACGCGTCGTATTGACACGGTGGTGTTTGACAAAACAGGAACAGTGACAACTGGTGTTATGCAATTGATTGATGTGGTGTGTGCAACTGGCGTAACGCGTGCAGAGGTGCTTGGCTTCGCAGGTGCGTTAGAGCATGCAAGTGAGCACCCAGTGGCGAAAGCAATTGCCAATGCTGCCCGTGCCGAATTAGGCACGCTCGCAGGCGTCGGTCATTTTGAATCGATTGCAGGTATGGGAACAATTGGTGTGGTTGACGGCAAGCGCGTGATGGTTGGTGGTGAACCGCTATTTGAAAAGCAGCTCACCATCGTGTCGAAAGAAATGAAAGATGCATTGCACGCGGCGCGTAACTCGGGAAACACCGCAGTGCTCGTTGCCTATGACGGTTCGGCAAAAGGCGTGTTCGTTATTGCTGATCAGCCAAAGCAGCACAGTGCCGAAGCAATTGCCGACTTGCGCAAGCTTGGCCTCAGGCCAGTGTTGCTTACGGGGGACAATCGAGCGACTGCCGTTGCCGTTGCCGAACAGGTGGGCATTGATACCGACGAACAACATGTGATTGCAGGAGTACTTCCTGCCGAAAAGGTGCGTGTAGTTGCCGACTTGCAAGAGCGCGGTTACGCAGTAGCAATGGTTGGCGATGGTGTGAATGACGCTGCTGCACTTGCTCAGTCCGATGTTGGTATCGCCATGGGAACTGGCACTGATGTTGCCATGAATGCGAGCGACTTAACCATTGTGAGCGGTGACTTGCGCCTAGTGGCAGACGCCATTTTGTTATCTCGTGCAACTCTGCGAACCATTAGCGCAAATGTGTTTTGGGCATTCATCTATAACGCCGCAGCAATTCCTCTTGCAGCACTCGGGTACATGAACCCAATGTGGGCAGGTTTGGCAATGGCGTTTTCTAGTGTGTTTGTAGTGAGCAATTCGTTGCGCCTACGCACGGCGAAACTTACGCCGCACACTGCGTTCGTTCACGCAACTCGATGATTGCCTTGCGACGCCAAGTGCGTACCGTCCGCACGCACACTCCCGCTTCTGCTGCAATGTCTTCCACGGTTTCACCGCTGCTTAAGCGCATAATCAGCTGAAGCGGAGCGGTGCGAATACCACGTTTCACTGCATCGTGAATGATTTGCGCAAGTTCGACATTGGGTTCAATGGTGTCGTCTGCTTCATCGACAAACTTTTCGTCGGCATCGTCGTTCCAGCTCTCAACCTCTAAACGCTTAAGACGAGCATTGCGAACAAATGCGAAGTATTCGGTATCGCGTACCAGGTTTGAAGCGATTTTTGCGGGCCGGCGATCAACGGGGTATTGACGGATCAAGATCCATGCTTGTCCAAGAATCTCATTGAACGCTGCATTGAATCCGCCATGCACAATGTGTCCTCGACGTCCGGCAATTGCAATGAGCGGGGGAAGGATTCGTTGCAGCACGATGCGAGCAGCAAGTTCATCGTGGGCCGCGCGCTTCACCAACGCGAACAAAAATGCATCGCAATTTTCATAACTGGTATCTATTCCGTAGCCGGCGCGAAGAAGCACTTCATCGAGATGGTCAATTGGGCCGCCAGGAAGGTCCCAACGATTGATCAATCGCAGTGTGCGCGGCTGAGCGGAGATGGTTCCCCATTCGGTGACGAGCTTGCGAACAAGTGGGGCAGAACCCGCAGGGTGGGTGAGTGAAGGACGTTGTTGTGTTGGTCGTGTTGTGGTCATGCACAGGATCATCTGAAATGACAGTCACTGTGGTTCTCACCGACCCACTCACCAAAAGTCTCACCGCACTGGAATAACCCTGTCAGTATTGGGTGATGCGCATTACCTTGCCCTCAGGAACACCAGCAGAAATTGACATATCAGTAGCAAATCCCAAAATGGGGTTAGTGATTGCACCCGATATTTTCGGACTTCGCCCATTGTTTTCCGAATTGGTATCCCGATTGGCAAATGAATGGCAGATGGCAGTGATTGCCGTGGAGCCATTTCCAGGCAAAGATTTGTCAGCAGATGTCAACGAGCGCTTCGCCGAAATGGCCAAGCTGGACGACAGCGTTCACCTGCGCGACCTCACTGAAGCCGCCGACGCACTCTCGGTTGATCGTGTTGGACTCATCGGATTTTGTATGGGTGGCATGTACTGCTTTAAAGCAGCACGAAGTGATCGCTTTGCAAAGATTTCATCGTTCTACGGAATGATTCACGTTCCCGAAGGATGGCAAAGCAAAACTCAAGGCGATCCGATGGAACATCTGTACTCGGGTTATCCAGAACGCGTGCTGGCAATCATTGGTGCACAAGATCCGTACACGCCACCTGAACAAGTAACAGAACTGTTTGAAAGTGGAGTAACGGTGTGTGAATATCCGCACGCGGTACACGGCTTTGCACATGATGCAACACGTCCAGCACATCGGGCCGAAGATGCTGCCGATGCTTTTGCTCGCACCCAGGAATGGCTGCTTGCAGACTAATTAGCTAGCGCGAATTTCCATTCGATCGCGCATCAAAATTTTGTAACGACGATCGTGTTGTTCCAACCATCCAAGACGAATGAAACTTGCGATGGCTTTGTTCACGCGCTCGCGTGAAGCTCCCACCATGCCAGCAAGTTCTTCCTGCGTAACTGGCAAGACGAATTCGTTATTTCCACTTGACAGCTCAAGCAAGCGCTTTGCTGTGCGACCGGTGACATCGAGGAACACACTGTCGGCGAGCACCTCGTCCATGGTGCGCAACCGCGTGGCGAGCAACTTAATGACGCCCCACAACATGGTTGGGTTTGCTTGCATTTGTTCGCGCACTGGGGCATACGGAATGCGCAAGACGGAACTCTGTTCAATGGCACGTGCCATTGCGCTGCGAGCCCCTTCATCG
>Ga0208226_1000241_pt1 | contig 16746 bp, 13 predicted proteins | sample LakMenE18May11ns_FD_150713 | JGI IMG/M metagenome (GOLD analysis project Ga0208226, IMG submission 150713) | Freshwater microbial communities from Lake Mendota, WI - 18MAY2011 deep hole epilimnion ns (SPAdes) | ecosystem: Environmental > Aquatic > Freshwater > Lake > Epilimnion/Euphotic zone ... | reverse complement strand
GATTCTTTTGCTGACTACTTCTTCAATTTTTTTGGCATCTTTAAAATAATCCATTTATTTATTAATATCTTTATTATTTAATTTTATTTTACACCAATCTTATTTCACTCTCTCTCTTTTTTTTGCTTGGGAAATCAAGAAAAATTCCTAAAAAATTTTAATTGGATTATATATTCCTAAAATTTTATATTAAAAAGTTTAATTCATTCTCCATCGTAGCTCATTATAGCTCTTCTAAACCAAAGGTCAAAGTCTGTATCCGATACAAATTCTTTGAATTCTTCTGCAAGCTCTTCGCGAATTTTAGAAGCGTAAGTTCTGAAAAACAAACTAAAATTTCTGCGATCGCCGTATCTAGAGCTTTTGATCATCATTTCATTGATGACAGATTCTGAAAAAATTTGAATGCAATTTTCTATCTTTTCTTCTCGGTCTTCTGATAAAAATTTTTTAATGATATCTTTAATAAGAGGACGCTTCTCAAATTCAATCTTATATTCAATCTCAATATCTTTTCTAAGCTGAACTCTCTCATCTCCAAGTAACCATAGTTCGACAACATCTTCTACCCTTTCATTTCTGAAGATGCTATCAATGTTAGCTATTTCCCTTGCTCTTGCGTTTAGTCTACCCATGAAATTTGAGATTATCTGATCTTCGAAAGAAATTCTGATATTAAAATTTTCATGCCCTGATATTATGTTTACGAGGCGAGATGCAAAGCCTGAAGAACATGTTCCACTCATCTCTTCGAGCTCTTCAAGCATTCTCTTATATAACTCTTCTTTAATACTTTCATCATCTCTAGTCTGAATATACGAATAAACTTTCAAAAGAATGGTCAAAAGGCTATTGTTAAACTTTGAATATAATGCTCTATCCATTAAAATTCTTTGCATAGAGAGTTTGATTTTTTGATTTTTATAATAAAATTTTTCACACTCTGTAGAACAAAAATTCTCTCCAACTGGAGAATCACAGCTTTCTCCTGGATGACGATCTTTCCGTATTTTTTCTAATTCTTGTTTTAACATTTTTTCAATATGAGCATTTACATAATTAAAATCAACAGGATTTTTATCAATCATATATATTGGAAGCGAATTGAGAAATTCTAAAATCTCTGAGACCGATTTTTCAACGCTTTCTGTGTGAACGTTTTGTGCGTTTTCAAAAATCGTACGTACATTACCGTTTACAAGAGCAAGTTCCATAATAACTCGTCGACCAGCTTCTTTAAAAGCATCTGAACCGTAACGAAGTAATATATCTGCAGAGTCTGCGCGAAGATTGTAGTCTAACTCTGCGTCATCAGCAAATTCCAAAACTTTTGTCTCAACCTTTGTTGTCTCATCTGAATCAAGAGAGCATTTTTTAAGAAGATATTGACTTGAAAGATTACGATAATATACTGGATTTTTTTCGTGAAATAAGAAAGCGATTTGAGCTGATTTAATAAACCAATCTTTTTGACAAGGAATTTCCGGAAGAATTAAGAAGTGTAAAGACTTAACATCATCATATGAAAGTTTTCTAAATGCAGATCGCCATTCTTTCCCTACCTTTATTTTTAGATACTCACAAATCTTCTCGACTATTTCAACACTATCATAGGTGTATTCGTATAATTTTTCTTTCATTTCTTCAGCACCTACATTTTCGAGAGATAAAATAGTCATGTAACGAAATTCACATTCTATAGTATCTGCTCTGACAAATTCTTTAAAATAAAAGTCAGCTTCAGCCTTAAATTGAGGTGATTTCATAAGGATAAAGATAGCTTCAACTCGACATGGAGTCGGCATTTTACAAAGATCTTGGCATACGTGATTTACTGCTTTGTATCCTAATATTTTACGCTCTTCGTTATTTATTTTAACCTCTTCCGCGCGATCTTCATCTCCGTATTCTTCATAATCTAACAAAGCTTTTGCAACTTCCATTTTCAGAAAAGATGATATAAGACAATTAGTACATATACGATAGAAAAATCTTTCTATCAGTTTGCTTCCACTCAGTTGGTACATAGATGAAAGCCTTCTCATTATTTCGATAGCATTATCTCCTTGTTGATCGTAGAAGAGTTCAAGAGCTTTTATACGATTGTCTAAAGGACGTGACATATCCATAATATTTTCTTCAAGATTATCAGTATCTTTATCTTCTAAATCAATCACATAATCTTTATTTATTATTTCATCAACATCTGTTGTTGTCATTTGTTCTAAGAATATTTTAAACTTTAAAGCATAAAAAATAATATTAAATTTTTTATAATGGTATAAATAAATGAATATTCCTACTCCATACGAAACATATATATACAGTGACATATATGAAATACCTCACAATTATATACAAGAACATAATTTAATTGAAATAACAGAGAAGAATTTTTTACGTACACTGATTAAAAGACCATCAGAAGTTCAAAAAAAGAATATAAAAAAAATGGAAGAAGAAACAAAACAGTTTATGAAAGGTAAGAATCCTTTTTTTATTTCTCAATTTGATAGATACCTTGAATTTTTAAAAACACAAAAATCTCTTTTTGACGGTGACTCAGACATTTACGATTTTGCTTTTAGTAGAAGTACAGGGGGGATCTGGGTACAAATTAAAAGACCTACTCAAAAGACAACCACTAGAACAGATATACTTGGTGGGTGTGTAAAAGATTTAGTAACTACTGTAGGTTTTTATCCAATTATTTCTATGACAGCTCAAAATTATAAAGAAGTTATAGAAGAATTATCTAAAAAAGGTATAATAGAAGATAAGGTAGAGTTAATTAGACGAATAGAAACTGTCGATTTTGAAATAGCTAAAAAACAGATCAAACTTGCTTATATGGCTCGAATAAACGAATTTAAGGTTCATCTTCAGGTTAAACCAGAGTATCAATTCTGGATACTAGATGTTTTGAATAAATTGATAAGAACATCAAATGATTTTAAAAACTGTATAGACGCGATAAAAATGCACCATTCTTACGATATAGTGTTTTCCAAAGACATTAGAGCTCCATCAATCGTAATTTATCTTTCAGGCAACGACCTTGTTCAAACAGAAGAAGAAAAATGGGAATGTCTTAATACAGTTGTTGAGATCTTGTGGAGCGTAATTGGAGAATATTCTAAAGATGTTGGTCTTGATATGACACCTAGATACAATCATAAATATGACGAACTTATTTATTGGTCAAATGGTCCTGGTGATATAAAGGTTAAGATGAAAAAAGACGGAGTGATTGATGAGTTTTTTGATAAAGAGGTCGAATATGCTGAATTAAATCCTATAAAAGAACATATGGTTTTTAAAAAAACTGAAGTTTAACCATAATCCGTGCAAAACGGATGAATGTCCGCCAAACTTTTCAAAAAAGAATCTGTGTATACGCTATGTCAATTTGCCGAAACTTCCTTTGCACGGATTATGGTTAAAGAATAAAAAATAATATTATTAGATTATTTTTTTATAAAGGTGTAAATAAATGACTATGCCTATTCCATACGGAACATCTATATACAGTGACATATATGAAATACCTTACGCTTATATGCAACAACATAACTTAATTGAATTAATCCAGAAAAATTTTACAAGATGTATACAAATTAAAAAACCGTCAATATTCCAAAAAAGATTGATAAAAACTTGTAAAGAAGAAACAGAACAGTTTATGATAGGGCAAAATGCTGATGTTATTTTTAAATTTAATAGATACCTTGAATTTTTAAAAACACAAAAAGAACTATTTGACGGTGACTCAGATATTTATGATTTTTCTTTTAATAGAAGTACAAGGGGGTTCCAAGTAGAAATTAAAAGACCGACTCAAGAGACAACCACTAGAACAGATATACTTGGTGGATGTGTACAAGATTTAGAAACTTCTATCGTTTTTTACCCTATTATTCATATGACAGCTGAAAATTATAAAGAAGTTATAGAAGGATTATATAAAAAACGTATAATAGAAGATAAGGAAGAGTTAATTAGACGAATAGAAACTGTCGATTTTGAAACTGCTAAAGAACAGATAAAAGGTGCTTATATGGCTCGAATAAACGAATTTAAGGTTCATCTTCAGGTTAAACCAGAGTATCAATTCTGGGTACTAGATGTTTTGAATAAATTGATAAGAACATCAAATGATTTTAAAAACTGTATAGACGCGATAAAAATGCACAATTTTTACGATGTAGTGATGTCCGAAGACATTAGAGCTCCATCAATTGTAATTTATCTTTCAGGCAACAACCTTGTTCAAACGGACGAAGAAAGATCTAAATGTCTTAGCACAGTTGTTGAGATCTTGTGGAACACATTTGAAGATTATTCTAAAGATGTTGGTCTTGATATGGCACCCAGATACAATCATACATGCGATCAACTTATTTATTGGTCAAATGGTCCTGGTGACATAAAGGTTAAGATGATAGAAGACGGATTGATTGATGAGTTTTTTGATAAAGATCTAGAGTATTCTCAGTTACATCCTATAAAAGAACATATGGTTTTTAAAAAACTTGAAGTTTAAAATTGAAGTTTAGAAGAAACTTCCTATAAAAAAGAAAAATGGAAAACCGATTGAGCAAGTTTGAAAAGGTGAGAATATTAGGTCAAAGAGCTGAACAAATTTCGTTAGGTGCACCCCCAATGGTAGATATTTTTGGTTTATCAGATGCACTTTCAATAGCAGAAAAAGAGTTTAGAGAGCGTAAAATTCCTTTTATAGTTGAACGCACATATCCAGATGGAAAGGTTAGGAAAATACCATTATCTGAAATGATATATTAAATTCTCGATATTTAGAAATAATATCGAGAAACTCAAGTGTTTTTAAATGTCTAAAACTCCTAGATCAAAGTTTACTACTGTTCCTCCATGATCCTGGTAAATTTTGCGACGGGTATTAAAATGCTTACTGAGGAGACTGTAATTGTCAACCAAATCAATTATTATAGGTTTTACATCTTTTGTTCTAAAAACTCGACCGAGATATTGTACAAAATATTGTTCTAAATCGCCAGCCAATAACAATGCATCTAATTTTGGATGATCAAAACCAGTTCCACATTTACTGTTTGTGCCTACTAGAATACGACTAGAAATTTTATATTCTTGATTGCTTCCAAATAAAGACGTAACATCTTCACCTTCCTCTTGTAGACGCTTAAATAAATATTCTCCTTGTGCGACACGTTTTGTTAGAACCAGAAAATTTCGATTTGAATAGTATTTCAAAATTTTGATAATTAACTCGTTACGATCGATATCATTTGCTTGAGAGTCTAAAACAGCTCCCCAATTGACTCTACCGTTTCTAGCAAGTTCAATATTCGGTTTAAACCCGGTAGAAACTTTATAAGCTATATGTTCTCTTGATAAAGTTCTTATAATCTTGTAGTTTCCGAAATAAAAATCAAGTAACTTATTTAAACCATCAGGTCTGTATGGAGTAGCTGTTAAACCGATGAGATATCTAGGATGCACCCATTGAAGGCATCGAGATAATGTTTCAGCCATAATTAAATGAGCTTCGTCAACTATAACTGTACCAATTTCAGAAAAGAATGTTCTTCCCATTTTTTCCATGTTTTGAGCATTTACAATGTAAAAATCACAGTTATCTTTCTTACATTTTGGAGTAATTTTTTGCACTGATGCAGAAGGACAAAAATTTTTAATACCTTCTTCCCATTGTTTTACTAATATTAATTTATTCACTATTATAAGAGTTTTAAGACCAATGTCACAAGCAAGTTTCATACTTGTTGAACTTTTACCAAAACCACAATACATAGATAATAAAATACTTCCGGTACTTGACAATCTTTCTATAGCTTCTTTTCGAACTTCTTTTTGTTCCGGTCTTAGAACTCCTTCGAATGAACACTCATTTGCTGGAAGAGTATCTCTTAGTGGTCTTTTAATTTTTCCATTCAAAACAGCGTATGAAAAGGGTAGAATAATATTTTCACCTTCAATTTCAAAAGGGTAGATATATTTTGCAGGTGCACCTCCAAATTTGCTTTCCATTTTTATTTCAAGTTCAGTGTTAATGTTTTTTCTAAAAGCCCATGGAATTGATTCAATATTTACGCAAATAGACATTTGATTTATTATTGTCGTTCTTTTAGACAAAATCATTTTATTCTTTCAGTACTTGAAAATTTTTTTAATTAGGAGTTGAAGGATGATATGAATTCGGAGTAGAAGGAGTATATGAATTTGAAATCGGACTTAAAATACTATAATTGTTTGTATTTCTTTTGATATGATACAAAAATATACCAACTAGTCCTGCTATTACAGCAAAAAGTAAAACGCAAATTAATATTATATATAATTTTTTCTTACTTCCAGTTGCTTTATTATTTCTAACTTTAGGTTGTTTATGTGTAAGTAGTTTAGGCGTAGGCGTAGGTGTAGGTGTAGGTGTAGGTGTAGGTGGATTAGACGTAGGTGTAGGTGTAGGTGGTGTAGGTGTAGGTGTAGGTGTAGGTGTAGGTGTAGGTTGATCTTTACCATAATCTTTTGTTTCTGTATGATAATATGATGCTGGTTTACTTAGTTTTATAAATTTATCTTCGATTTGTTTAAAAGTCAAACTCTGTGGTGGTTTAGATGCTTTTATCATAACCATACCTCCTCCTATCATATGATTAATAATAATAGTTTTATCAAATTGCACAACCTCATTATATGGGTACATTGCCATTTTGAAATATCCACCATCTCCCCATTTTTCAGTCCAAGAATTTCGACAATACCAATAAGGTATATCTTTTTTAGAACCTTCATTATCAACTACAACATTTTTTTCTATTCCCCAGCCAATTATAGCAATTGCATGAGAACCCATGTAATTTGCGGAATTCAATTGTTCTTCGTCAAAATTTACTTGACCACCTGTGTAATCTCCTTGTTCTAAATATACACCACCATTTACTTTTGTGAAAGCACCTGACATAAAATTTTTATATACCAAAAATCCTCCTTGTACAGGTCCATTATAATAAATATGTTTTTTTACTGTATTTGTAAAATCTTCTCCTGTCAGCCCATCTGTTCCAATTGAAATTGATATAGGTGTATCTATAAAATAAAGGTAATGAAGTAAGCTAGAATCGTAACATGCACGTTTAGTAGTTGGTATTAGATCTGATAAATTTACATTTTGATTTTGAAAATGACCTGTAGCTTTTCCATTACATGCTTCGTTTTCAGAACACCAAGAGTAATCTACACAATTGTTAGTTGCAATACCATTTTCAGAAATATCTTGATAAAGTATACCAGGATTACCTCCTTGACACTTATTTTGTGGATAAGATGTCAGACACCAAGTAGTAGAAAGGTTTGGTTTCCAATTGACTGTACCAGAGACAACGTGATTATCTGCGACAATTCCGGCGGCTGATATCGCCCAACAGATTACTTTTTCTGTATAAAACAAAAATATTTTTATATAATAAACTAATATTTTTGTTTATTTTAAAAATGTTTTAACTATTTAACCATTCTTTTTACAAAAATAAATAATATATTTCAATAATAAAAAACTTTTTACTATTATTGAAATGGTAGTCTAATAAATTTATTCAAACATTTTTTAAATAATTATTGTCCAATTCCGATCCGAACGAAATATTGAGATCTAAAGATTTCATTTTTGGATCAAAAATGAAAGGAATTATCTATAAAATTATATGTCCTGATGGATATTTTTATTTTGATTGTACAATGTCTTCACTTTCCAAAAGAAAAAATGCTCATAAAGTATGTTTTAAAACATTAGGTGATAATAATATGCAAAAAAAATTGTATGAACATTTGAGACTTTTTAACTGGGATGATTTAAAATTTGAGTGTGTAGAAGAGTGTGATTGTAATTATAAAAAAGAACTTTATGCGAGAAAAGAATTTTACATATTTGAAAACAAAAACGAACCAAAATGCTTAAATTCAAATTCTACTCTTTCAGAATCAAGTATTAAACAGATGAATGGTATTTTAGAACTCAAAAATCAAAATCTTGAACTACAACTAAAACTATTACAAACACAAACACCTGTACAAGAAAAAGAGAATGAGCACAAACACGAGCCAATAGTGCGTTCAGTGCAAGAAGAAAAAGTACCTGTTTTTATATCTGAAACCGAAGATTTTATACAATTAAAACATTATATTCGACAACTAGCAGATCAGAAAAAAATACAACCTGGTCATTTAAACATGGCATTTGACTTGTTATCACAAGTCTTATATAGAATGTACTCTCAAACATCAATACAAACACTTATTAAAAGATCTGTATTACCAAAAGAAAGTATTATTTTTTCTTGTCACATGAATCAATCTTATTTAGATGCTGGTTGGACTAGACGAACTACAACTACAATTATTCATACTCTTAAAAAAATACTAAACGAAACTTCTATAGACAAAGATTTTGTAAAGTTAATTACTCTTGACAATCCAAAAGTAAAAGCAAAAAATGATGATTGGCATATTCTTCCACTGGCATACAAAAATCTATCTGAAAATGATCCGATAAAAATAAAAGTTTTAAAATGGGTGGATACAATAAAGAATAATACTAAAAATAAATCAACTGCAAGTATGAGAAACATTATGTATTTTATTCTTGGAAAGTTTATAGCACAGTTAGGAGTGTCTATAGAGGATTCAGATGAAGTATTAATTAAAATAATTAAAACTAAAATAACACAACAATTTTTATCATATTTTGATAATAAGAAACAACTTACATGGATAAAAATGTTTCTAAACTACGTGTTAAAAATAGAAATAGAACCAGAATTGTTAAAAAGTTCTGAGTCTGTAAATGTTAAAACACTTATTGAAGAAGATTCTCATGATAAACATTTAATTTCTGTAGAAGAACTCGAGATAATATATCAGCATTCAAAAGAAGCTGGTGTTATGATAGAATTAATTTTTATGCTTTTACTTACTACAGGAATGAGAGTCGGGGGTCTAGTAAATATAAAAACAGAAAACGTTCTGACTTATATAGGGGACACAATAGATATAAAAAATACTGGACGTACAATAGAAAAAGGAAATAAATGGTTTAGTTTTGTTTTAAATACCAAGGTAAAAGAACTTATATACAAATGGGTTACAAGTGAGAGAAAATCTGTTAACTCTGAGTATTTATTCCCTTCTAGAAATGGAACTAGACCAAATATAACAACTGGTACTGTCAGAAAAATGTTCAACAGTGTATGTAAAGATGCAGGCCTTAACGGAACTCATTTGCACCCGCATGCGTTACGTCATAGCTATGCACACATACTTTTGAACTCTGGAAACTCTGTTGATATTGTATCAAAACTTTTGGGTCATTCTAGTTCGTCAACAACAGAAAAATTTTACTTGAAAGAGACAGCTTCTGATGTGGCAGAAAGAGCTAATATTCCTTGGCTTGATAAATCACTCACGTGTAAAAAAGTTGTACCCGATTTTCTAAAATGCACAACACAACCTGAACCTACCAAAGACAGAATAGCAAAGAAAAGAATGAAAAATATGTCAAAATTAGATATATTTAAACCCAAAATTACTATGAATACTATACATGAGAATTAAACTTCTAAACTTTTTATCACATAATCTTATTTGTAGAAATAAGATTAATCCAAAATAGATTTTTACATTTTCAATATGTAATTACTACTACATTAGGTCTAAGAGGGTTTCGTGTTTGATTGTCTATTAAAGGGCATATCATTGTTCCCCAATGATCATCGTAAGCTTGGCAATAAGTTGTACAAGTATCACTGTGACAACTTTCACAGAATCTTTGAACAACAGAAGATGACCAAGAATCTTTATTACCTTTTCCATTATCAGTTCTACAAGAGCCGTCCTTTGACACAGGACAGTCTCCCTTAGGTTTTTGTATATCGTAGTTACACATTCTTAATCTATCAGATATTGAACCAAAATTATCTTGACATTCTGGTTGATATTTGTTCCAAATCGGATCTTTAGTTATTGCTGGTGATAAATTTCCTTGTGGAACTCCACCACTAGTCCAATCAATCCAATTATCGTTATCGTTACCATGTTCATTTTTAGTCTTATAATTTAACCTTAACCCACCAGCGTTTAATAGTTCGCAAGATCCTCCTTGAAGATCCATTCCCATATATTGTAATTTACCATTTACCTCTGTACAATAGTTATTATCTGGTACACATCCTTTTGTATTCCAAGTTGTTCCATGAGGATCTGTAAACGTAAATTTTGCATCTAAATCACCCCCCCATAAAGATTTAAAATCAAAATTATGATCATTAACGTTCTTAACATAGTATTGACATGCGATTCCTGGTTGTACACAATTATAAGGTAATCCATCTTTATCTCTTTTGATTTGATATGTTTTATCATCAATTTGAGGAAATTCACAATTTTGTCTATCATAATCACAATACAAAAAATTTCTCTTGTTGTCACTACCATCAGCAGCAGGATACGTGCAGGTAAAATCATTTCCAGTTTTAGAATCATACATAGCTATATATAAAGGGTTAGATACACCATTAACAGAACTTAAATCAGTTGCGCTGTAAAGACCTGCTAAGTGTAGTTCTAATTGAGATTGTTGTCCTACTGCCAAGTTTGTATTAGAATTTGATTCACATTCTGGAAATAGTTGGTGATCAGGATAAATAGACTTCTTAGCCTCAGTATAAGAATCGTATTTTTTACCAGTAACATCAAAATATTTTCCAGTAAGTCCATAAGCAAAATATAAATTCTGAGATGCTTTACATGATATAGCTCCTGTAGCATCATTATTACCAACACAAAAGTTAAGATATCCTGATGGATCTAGTGGAATTTTTATAAGCCAACATTCATTAGGATTTAAAATTTGATGTGACTTATTTATGCCTGTGTCAAAACCTTGTTTATTAATTTGCCCATTCAATATATGAACTTTAGATATACCCGGATTTTTACCCCAATCACAAGTAGCTCTGTTATCATCTGAGCAAGGATAATTTCCGGTGCCAGATCCTATTCTTGCAAGTACGATGTCATTTGTATAATTAACAAACATTATAAAAGGCTCATCACTAAAAAGATTTGAATATCCAGTTACAGTGGTTTTTACTAATTCTAATTGTTCTGGTGTAGGAGGACCATGTTTCTTTGATGGAATTGTCTTAGGTATACAGTAAGCAGTGTTTACTAATGTATCATTTTTACATAAACGATTACCTGATAGAGTATAAGGAGGTGTACAAGTCGGATAACATGTATCTCCATCAGGAAGAGAAGATGTACACGGAGATGCAACACCATTTTGTATATCTCCAGATGCATTACAATAATTTTCTTTAGAATTTTTAGAATTTTTGTTATGTAAATGAACAACTATAATAATTATAGTAATTAATACAATTATAGAAAACAATCCTGTAACAAATAGGATTAAATTTTTCTTTATCATTTATTATATAACTAAATAATTATTTTATAAAAAATCTTTAAGTGTATCTTCTTCATAATAAGAAGTTGTATATGATGTTTCTGAACCTGCTACACTATCTGCTATGACACGTAAAATTTTATCAAGACTTGGTATAGTTGAAAAGATTTTATTTTGAATTTCTTGAATCGATAAACCATCTCTCAAACCTTCTGATATATTACTCTGGTAAACGTGTATAATAGACATTGCAGTATCTATTTTCTTTTCTGCTCTTTCGAGAGATTCTTCATACTCTGCTTTCTTCTCTTCTTCACCTCTATATGATCCGAAAAATGGATTTTTCAAAGAATCTTGTAAATCAGTAATATTTCGAAGCCAGTAGTGTTTATTAGTTGTATCAATAGATGAGTGACCAATAAATTTTGAAACAGTTTGAATATCATTTCCTGCGTCCATAAGCTTTCCAACTATAGTATGTCTAAATGAATGCATATGTACTTCTACATCCGTAATATTTGCTTGTGTTGCAAGATTTTTAAGTTGAGCAGATATAGTACTGTCATTTACTGGTTTTGTTACAGTTGTGTTATTAAAAACATATATGTCAGAAATATCGTGATGTTTCATAATCGGATGTGTTTGTACATACATTATATATGATGCTATTGCTTTTTTAAGGTTAGTACTTGTAATAAATTCTCTATATTGTTTTCCTTTTTCTAAAACCTTGCATATATGTTTCGGTATGTTATTTTCAATAATATCTGTATATTTAAGATTACATATCGCTCCAAGACGTAACCCTATCTCTCTTAGAATCGTAATAAGAAGAAATAATCTACTGTCCGAGCTAGCGACATTTAGTAATTGTGATATTTCATCGTCAGTGTACGTTCTTCGAACATTTGAATCGTGTTCAATCCTAAGGTTTTCTATTTTTGAAGTAAACATACTAGGTATAAGAGATCTAACTTGTACTTTGCATTGTAAAAGATGGTTAATTGTTGTTTTAAATAAAACAATCATGTTCGATACTAATTTTTTAGCGTGATGAATATTAATTGCACTTTTAACTCTAGAGTTATCACATGGAGCTTGTTTTCCATATGCTAGTATAAGATCTTCAACCATATTAATTGTGCACATACTTATGAACCATCTAATTGGATCAACATCGTTATTTCTGTCTTTATAAACCTTGATTGTGTATTTTTCAATATATTTCAGGCATGAAACGGTTGTATATGCTATTTTTTTATGTAATTTATCTTCATATGCTGAACTATTTTGAATTCGAGTGGTATGCTGTTTCATACAATCTATAATTAATTCATCTCTCCATTTTGAATGTTTTTTAAAAACATCTACTATGCAAGCGGGAAGTAACTTGGCCGGACAAGAATCATAATATTCTTGTATTTCATCTACCATATTATATTTTTCTAGAATATGAATATATAATTGTCCTATTACAACTTTACCAGATTTCATTTTATTTAGTGATTTAAGCATGTCTCTAGGCGAAATAGTATGAATTGTTTCTATTTTATGAGGCATAAGATCTACAGCTAGCCGAAAAGATTTGACAGTAACTCCTATATCTTCTGCCAAACTATCAATAAATTTACTGTGTTCTAAAAGACTATCATTCTCTTCTAAAAGTTGTTTTGCATATGGAGATCCTAAATAGTCAAGTAAATATAGTTTGTAAATTACATAAGATCTGACTATCGGTGAATATGCGTATTTTTTACATTCTTCAATTGACAAATCTGGTATTAGTTCTTCTGTTGTTATTTCAAACAAACTACCAATGTGAGAGTCATATTCTTTTTGTGCATATCGATGTGATTTTTGATATTCAGTGTAATTGTCTTTGCAGTATGTTATGAAGTCTGAATACATATCACATTGTGTCGATTTATCTGTCAAAGTTCTAGACAAAACAGAGTAAAGATCTTCAGGAAGTTCTATAATAGATAAAATCTTAACATATGTACTCATGTTTTTACGTTTAAAAGATAAGCAGTATTTTAGTATATCATCTGCGCATATTTTTCCATCTTCCATGTCCTTTTTATCAAATTTTGCAAGTAAAGGCATGTAGTATTGGTTAAAAATTGAGATTACTCCATGTCTTGAGAATTTTTCTTTCCACTTTAAAGAAAAATTTGTGTATTCATCTTTATTATATTTAAGACTTTTACAATCAACTCCAAGACATTCAAGTGTATCCACATAATCTTTTCTTATTTTTCCTCCTATAACAGCTGTACATATAAGTGTTTTTTCATCTTCTGTAATAGTTTTTATAGTATCAAATGTGTAGTTTTTGGAAAGTTCATTCCAAATATTTTTAATTACTTGATGCATTGGTTGAGGTATTTTAACTTTCATATTTTCAACAAATTCCTCCATTTATTCGGATTATTTAATTTGTTTAAATAAATAATCAATTATACACAGAAAATAATCCCAACAGCTTCCACACAACATTTGGTTTCCCGGTGTCGAAATTAAAGATGATTTACTACCACCGTTTTCTCTCCAGTTAAATTGTACAGGTAAACTTCTGGTATCTATCATAGACAGACCTGAGTGTTTTGAAAGTTCGAATTTTGGTAATATATCTGACCTGATATTTGTATTAATAGGTGGTATTATTTGTCTAGGAATAATAGTTAGAGCTCCCAATGCTCCTTTTGGAGGATGAACAAAAGATTGTTCTAAAAATATAGGCTTCGCACTTTTGAGATGTTCCTCGTAGGACATTCCCAAATTTATACTCATTTATATTAAGATAATATAAATAATTTTTTAAAAAAGTAATATATTCTGTGCCTAATCAGGTATATCATCTGGATCGGGTAGCGTAGCATTTCCTGAAATACATGAATAAATATGCCATCCCATTATTATAAATTTTATCAAATCCGCTTTTTTAAACCTCTGATTTTCGTAACCACTAGTGTCTCCATCTTTGATAGCTTGTTCTTGAAATTGATATGACATAAAAAATTCCCCAATATGCTGAAGTTGTCTCGGTAAAAGAACACCGCTCTCAACAGAATCTGCAAGGTTTCTTAAAAAAGAAATCAATCTTGTATCTGCATTATTCATTCCTTCCATATTTAAAATCACTTGCGAAATCTTTAAGCAATCTAAAAATATCTCTTCTTTTAATAAATATGTCATTTACAATTCGTAGTGCTGAAACAGATACTGGTGCTTTTTTAGGAGGAGGAGGAGTAGGAATGACTGGTCCAACAGGACTTGATGGTGGTCCGACAGGTCCGACTGGACCAATTGGACACACTGGCCCAACAGGAAACGCAGGTCCTACTGGATATACAGGGTATACAGGATACACAGGTCCTACTGGTCCTACAGGTTATACAGGGTATACAGGATACACAGGTCCTACTGGACCTACAGGGTATACTGGTGACTCAGGAAGTTATGGTTGCATATATTCAATCGGAAAAACAGGGTCTGTTGAAAGATCAAACCTAGATCCATATATAGATACAGACAAAATGTCATCACATACTATAGGATTTGATATATTTAAAAAGAATGCTATATTTGAAGCATTTTATTCCGGATCAATTACTAAAAAACAAGTTCCTCCTGATCCTAAAAGTACGGATGCAAGCGTTCAAAATGGTACATGGATTGTACCAGGAGTTTCTTTTAAGATTAATATTGTTTTTGACAATGATCCTGCTAAAATATTTGGAGTTTGCGATGTTATTACTCGGTCTGACGTTCAAAATTATTTTATACATACGTACGAATATCGTTGTATTTTTCGGGTAGTTGATTATACTGATGACGATTTAACTATTTCATGGAATTCATCATGTCTTACTAGTAGTGACACTAGACCAAATATAAAGCAAAAATACGTGCTTGAACAAACAATAACTGTAGATAGAGCATCAAGCAATGACTATAAAATAAATTTCTATATCTCTGATATCCAGATGCTGCATGGTACTAACTTCCCAATTTGGATTAATCGAACTATTGCTTATGTTCGTCTAATATCTTAGAATAAAAAAAATGTTTTAATATAATAAATCATGTCATTGGTAATAAGGGATGTAGAAGAGGAAAGTAATTATTATTTAAGTTCAAATTTAAGTTCAGGTATGGCTGGTACTACAGGTCCAACAGGTCCTAGCGGAGGAAACACTGGGTCTACAGGTTATACAGGTTATACAGGTTATACAGGTTACATAGGTTATACAAATTTAGAAGTTGGGCCGACAGGATATACAGGATATACAGGTTATGAAGTATTAGGTTATACTGGAGTAACAGGATATACAGGATATGTAGGATATACAGGTTATAAAGGTTATCCTGGATCAGTTATAGTTAACGTTACTAAAAAATCTATAGGGTCATCAACAGTTACTACAGGTAGAGGAACAATTGAAGAATCAATAAACATGAGCAATGATGAAATTCCATTTGTGAAAAATTCTGATATGTTCGAAGTATATTATAGCGGGGCATTTAAATTAAAAGAAAAAATTACGATGTCTCTTACATTTCTCGGCGGTAAAACAACAAAAGGTAGACAAATTAGTAACTTTATTATTGGAGAAACTGATATAGGAACAACAAATACAAATCCCGATTTGGAAACTGTATTCACTTATCGTTTGTTTTTTCGAACTTTCGGAGTCGTAAGTTCGCATGATGCTGATCCTAATCAAGGAGTTGCGTCATTTGATTTTAGTACAATATCTGTTGCCTGTTGTGAAGGTAATACGCCTGATGATTATAATATAGAAACACATTATGGTGCTTGTGCCACAAAACGTATATATTATTCTGATCAAAACAAAATTAATACTGTATTTACAATACTACCAAAATCAGGTGAGGGTGAAGAATTTACAGTAACTCGCATATGTTCATTTATTCGTAAAATTAGTAGTGTATAATCTTCTAAATTCTTGGAATTTAGAAAAATAATATTTAAAAACCTCCAATATTACGTCTATTTTGAGCATTATATGCTACACCCAAAGAATTAGCATCTCGTTGTTGCTGGTTATTCATCGCAAAATTTGAACCGGGATAACCAGAATGTCCACCAGGACCAGGAGTCGGACCAGGTGATGGAGTCGGACCAGGTGATGGACGCGGACCAGGAGTCGGACCAGGTGATGGACGCGGATGATCATGGTGATGATCATGATGCCTATCATGCTTAGAAAACCCACAGTTTGTTTTAATGTTTGAACCAT
>Ga0208226_1000235_pt1 | contig 17055 bp, 14 predicted proteins | sample LakMenE18May11ns_FD_150713 | JGI IMG/M metagenome (GOLD analysis project Ga0208226, IMG submission 150713) | Freshwater microbial communities from Lake Mendota, WI - 18MAY2011 deep hole epilimnion ns (SPAdes) | ecosystem: Environmental > Aquatic > Freshwater > Lake > Epilimnion/Euphotic zone ... | reverse complement strand
AGCAGATAAAGTTCGCATGGGATTTATTCCTGAGTCAATTTTGAATCTCGAGGCTTTAAGATAGCATAATGGCTTTTGAATGTGCATGAGAAATGTCTAATGGGGTATGCAGCTTACGACAGGTCGATTTTTGCCGATAGGAAAAGCAGAAAGCCATATTTGTTCATAGTTATGGTACGATAATAGAAGTGAAATTTTTATGTTGGAAAGCTTTAGAAAAGGGGAAACCCATGAATTGGGAAAATCATATAGGAGTAGACCCCAACATTTGTCATGGCAAGGCGTGTATCAAAGGTACAAGAATTCCAGTTTCGGTAATTCTTGACAACCTTGCAGCAGGTGAAACAAGAGATAAGATTTTGGAAAATTATCCCTCTTTGCAAAATGCAGACATCGACGCGTGTCTAGGTTATGCAGCCCAAATTGTGAAAGAGCGGGTTGTAAAATTGCCCCAACTCATGGCATGAAATTTAAGACAGACGAAAACCTTCCCCTAGAAGTTACCAATATGATTAAAAGGCTTGGGCATGACTGCTTAAATGTTAGGGATCAGAATTTGGGAGGGTGTTCAGATGTGGAATTAATCGAAATTTGTAATTTAGAACATCGCATACTCGTGACTCTTGATTTAGATTTTTCAGACATTAGAACATATTCCCCAAACAACTATGCAGGAATAATTGTAATTCGAGATACGATTCAAACCATCCCAAGATTGATTGAGCTAACCTCGCATGCCATGCCCTCATCCGCAGGGGCATGGCACAACGGCCAAGAATAGATGGCCTTACTTACCTGTCCCAAAGTATCCCTCGGGTGTCGATGTTCCCCCGCTCCCGCTGACCAGTTCGAAGGCGACTCCATACGGAGACCGGCCAGGCCGAGAATACGTCAAGTGCCCGAGTCCGGGAGATAGGAGACCGTAGGTGTCACCAATGGCCACGATGTCGAGGCGCGTGAAGCTCTTCTTCTGCAAGTCATAGTTCAGAAAACCAACCAATCGAGCTTCCTCGCCCTCCTGGCCCGTCTTTTGAGCAGTTTCGAAGTCAACTCTCAACAGCGCGGACCCGTCGAGTCGCAGGCGGACGCTGGTTGGGGAGATGTCTTCGACCGTCAGATTCAGTTCTCCAGATCGTACGATAGCATTTCGATCTGGTTCGCCGACTAGCCGATTGGGATCGAGATGTAAGACGAAGATGCGCTTGGTTAGGGCCGCCGGAACCGCGAACTGGTCTCCCTTTTTGGGATTGGCCGGTACGAGCGACTTCCACTCGGCCTCGGTCAGCCACATGAAATCGGGTTGCGCTTCGCTGATACGTTCCGCGATGCCCCTGCACTTATGTTCCAGAACGTCCTTTGGTAATGTGCCATCCAGGCGTTCTCGGGCAAACGCTGCCGGATATGCTGCCACCATCTGAGCACACACCTTGTCATCGCCGATGAAATCCTTGGGAGTCACGTGCCTCAGATGGCCTTCGTCTGCGCGGCCCAGAAAGCGGGCGTGGATCTTGAGGATGAGAGTTCCCGGCGGGGGCGTGGGATAGGCTCTATCGACTTTTGCGGTATCGATCTTGCCCCTCTCGCCTACCTGAACGGCGCCCGGTTTCCGTTCGGACTGGGGTAGTTTGTTCCAGGCTTCCAGCACTTTTTGCAGATCTTTCCCTCCCAGCACCTTGCCGCTTGCTGTGACGCAGACAATCTCACCGCCGGCCCCCGAGAGTTTGAGCTTGCATGTATCGCGAATGAATTCCCCTTCCGCGTCCTGGCGGTTCATGGTCGGGAGACCGCTGACGGCAAGCCCGATAAAACTCTTTTTGATTTCCTGAGTGTTCACTTCCCAAAAAGCGGGCGCACGGCCCGCACGACCGGCGTTTCAGCATGTCCCTAATGGAAGGGCGCCGCCCGACGACCAAATGAAGATCGGCTTGCCCTCGGCTGCAGCCTTTACCCGCGCGTCATGCACACTCAACAACCATGGAATCTCTGACCATTTCGATTCACCGGGTTGAGGTTTGATCAGGGCGAGCGTCTTGGCGAATTGCTCCGCCGAGAGCGGATCGACCGCTTTCGCCTCCAGCTTGTCGGCCCGGGCCTGGTGGAAGCTCAGCCCGGTCGCACCCAGCACCAGGCCTGCGGTCAGCATCACCGCTACCGCGAATTTGTGTATAGCGATCAGCATGGCTTTCAGCGCTCCTTTCAAGAGCATGGACGCCTGAGTCGAGAAGATACCCACGACATCCAGATTACCTGCCGCGATCAGCGTCGCGACTGTTACCGTGGAACCAAGGAGAGCGGGCGACAGAGTTTCGCTTTGGTGGCGAGTCGTTCATATTCCGTCTGAAAGACACTGTTATTTCGCATTTGAGCCCATCACTCTGATTTCTCGCACTCGCATCCCTTTACAAAGTTTTCCCTCGGCGTCTCGTAGATTGAAATCGGAATAAGCCAGCAGGGCTCGGTTGTCGCCCAGGGGCAAGAGTGCGGAGTAGGAACAGGTCTCGGTGCTGATCGCGCCAGGGGGCACAACCGTGACGCGTTTGGCCCAACTCAGCCCCGCAGGATCGGCCGTGGCGCGGACATACAGACCCGGTCGGCCATAGGAAGCCAGCGTTACGCCATTCTTCAGTCGCAGCATCTGTGGCCAAACACCGAGATCGTCGAAGACGGCGGGCGGGCTCCAGCTCTTCCCGTTGTCGGTCGAACGCGACAGGTACGATGGTCCTGGCCCTCTGCCGTCCGTCGTACGCATCAGGCACAACACTGAATCGTCGGCCATGAAGCAGACGGTCGGTTCCGTGAAGCCGGTCCGATCGGCTGCCTTCGGGTCGGCTTTGGCGTCGGGGGCATACGGAATTTCGCTCCACAGATCGAACGTTCGGCCAGCATCGGTCGAGCGCAGAATCATGGGCCAAAAATGCTTCTTCAAAGTCCCTTTGACGAGACGGTTGTCGTACTGCACCGCCCAGACCGCACCGTCGGGGGCCAGGAACAGCGTTTGCAACCACGGGCGTGGCATCACGCCTTCGGTCACGTGTCGCAGTTCGCCCGGCAGCCGAACCTTGACCCGTTCGTCCGTCGACTGTGTGGCTTTCGCAGGCTGACGGGAGAGAATCCAGCCGTCGGCGCACTCGGGCGAGAGATCCTCGACGCGATACCAGTCCATTCGATGGCCGTAGTTTACGAAATGACCGATCGGCTGCGAGGGCAACTTCAGGTCCGTGGTCTTGAGGGGGCGTTCTTGCCGAGCCCAAATCAGGTCGCCGTTCGGCAGTCGTAGCGGCGGCGACTGCCAGGCAACTGCCGCACGGTTGCCTGCTTTTTCGCGGGGAAGGAGCTTCCACGTCCGTCCGTCATCCGCCGAGACGGCGCGGGCCGGCGGCAGCCCATAAGCCTTGGCCGAGTCCGCCTCCACGTGATAGCTGAGCTGAATGGTCCCGTCCGACAACCGTTCCAGGCCCGGAAACTGATACGGTCCCCAGGCCTTGACCTCCGGCGGAGCCAACGCCACGGTGACCGGTTCGCTCAGTTCGAGCTGAGGCTCCCTCCTGGCGACAGCTTTGTCGGCGTCCTCCGCATGCGCGAACGCTGAAAGTAGGCAACACAACAACAGTGGCACTGGCAGTTGTTTCATTATCATCATGGTCTGAGTGACTCCTTCAGCTAGGACGGCAACGGAGGTGGAGACCTCGTTGCCGTCCGGATGGTGGATTTCATCAACGACACCGGTGCCGTTGAAACACAACTCTCGCTCTGGAAGGTGAGGTGCGGTCGCCGCCGCCTAACTTGTAATTCGGTTCAAGGCTTCAAACCATCTTTTGCAAGCACTTCCTCTGGTAGTAATAATTCCGCTGGTGTTTTTGCAAAGTACGGTGGTACCGTAAGAAGCCTTACCGGGCCCCTGCAATAGCGCACACGCCAAAACTTTCCATCCTCCCCGGGAGGTACAGGTACACTGTAAAAATTAGGCTCGCGCCCATTTAGCCAGAAGTGGGGCCTATCTTGGCTATCGCGAACTTCACCATGCTCACCGCCAAAGATCCCGATCGTTTTAGTTCCTTTGGGAACATAAAAGTAACCCATCCACAAACCATAAAAGCGATTCATTGGGTTTTCTTGGGTTGAAGCGATGGCCATAAACTGTTCCTTGGGCCAGTTCACCTGAGTGCGATCGTTACCATCTTTAACGGTAATTTTGTAAAGGCCGGGTTGCTTAAGAGCAAATTTAAGGGTCCGCTCAACACCATCGGGCGGGATCGAGGCATTGGTTTCAACAAGGGTTTCTTTTTCGCCTGTTTGGCTCTCGCCTCCGATTTTAAAAAGTTCGACTTTCACATTTCCTCTATCACGATAATGGGCAATCATGCCTCCCATGATGGTAAGTTCAATATTGGAAGGCGCTTTGGCATAAGTGAAGAAAGTCTGTATACCTCGACCCGGGGTGAAATCACCTGCTGGAAAATCAGCGGGTATGGGCAGTCGGCCCAATGCCGGAGCTAGATTGGTACTAAAGGTTAAAGGTTTGAAATTCAACTCAACCAATTTGTGGGTCGCTATGCCCTCGGTGATGTAGGTTTCAATTTCCTGCGGAGTGAAGGGTGCGCTGGACTTCCAGGGGTTTTTCCCCTCAGGGATTTGCCATTTGGCATCTGCAGGAACCGAAACGGTTTTATCACGGCCTGCAAGATCGCGGTACAGCGCATAAGCATGCACCATCATGGTGGTTCTCATGCGATAAGCGTGCTTGATAAGGTTTTCAAAAGCAACCTGCCTTGCTTTGCCATCAGCGGTTGCATAACGGTGGTAAAGCGAGCAATATCTGGTGTAAAGTGCAAGGTCATCAAGGCGCAAGTTGATTTCGGTTGCTGCAGCCAATTCTCGAGCTTTCTGAAGCGAACGATACATTCTTCCCAGTTGATCATCAACTACAAGGTGGGGCTTGGAACCATTGATCTGGTCATAGAAATCTTTCATTGCGGGGCTTGCGGAACCAAATGCACGGTCGAGGAAATCGCGTTCGATGGCGTCACGATTCTTAGCTTCGCGTACATCCCAAAGCATGCGGGATGCGAAATAATAACCCAATCCATTGGGCCCCCAGTTATCGCTGGATTCCGCAGACATGTATCGTGCACCCTTGGCATGAAATTCCGGGATGGTGCGTTGTAAGTAATCAAGGTTCCCGCCTCGGGCATGCCCTGGCTGATCCCTATCCCAAGTATTTACGCTGTAGTATTCCCGTATTCCAAGTGTCGCTCCTTTTTCCGCCCATCCTGTAATAATATCTTCCAGCGACATGCCACCCTTGATGAATGCAGTTGCAACACTGACCACCACCTTCGGATGTACCTTGATGTTGGGCGGGGGCGAATGAAAGTTATAGCCATAGATGCCTACAAGTTTGCCCGGGAATTCCTGATTGATGGCTGCTGCAACTTCGTTGGAAAGAGTGATAGCTTGGTCTGAAACGCTACCCAGCTTGGAACATAATTTGCATTCGCACCAACCTCCGCCATCACTGGGATCCATCGAGACACTATCGAGCAGTGGGTTTTTTCGCACCTGCTCAACCGCATTGCGAACGATAAGGGAACGCACCTCTGGGTTACCCAAACAGGGCTTGGGGTTTCGAACTTCTTTGCGCTCATTGTTCAACAAAGGCCAGTATTCATTATGATTGGCGAATTCTTTTTTCAAGGCTTTGACAATACCATCGTAGGCATGGCCCGTGCTTAGATTGACGCCTTGAAGGGCTCGGTTTTTTTCGCACCAATCACGGTAGGGTTCCTTTGCATAATCCCACGCACCATAGCCGTACCAGATCCTCCTCGAGTGATAATCAGGCTTTTCAATCGTATCGATTGCAATCTCCATGCGTTGTAAATAAGGCACAACTTCCCAATGTTTTCCCGGAAAGAACTGCCTATATCCCAACCGCCCTAGCAAATCCCACATACCATGTTGCACCGCAAGATCACTCGCACCCAAAACATATAACCCTTCCGCATGGCTTCTTACTACATATTCTTCTCTCTTAAGAATATCAGTACTGTTGAATGTTGATGCAAGTTTAAGGGCAGGAAAATCTGAGGCCAAACCAAGGATGATACCTCGGGTGCCATTGCCTGTTTCAACCGGGAACTTTGCTCCTGCTATTTTCCCGAGATAATCTGCAAGCTTGTTCGCATTGGCTTTGGTTAAAGCACTGGCATTATCTGAAATGACAATCGGTATCAGGGCCTTACCATTCTCCGCCATTGCAATCTTTACCGGCGTTGCAGCAATGAGTGTTGGGGCCAATACCAATAAGGCAAAAGTAATGCTCAAAGATTGGAAAGTTTTCATTTTTTGTTTTCAGATGTAAGTTTGTCTACAAGAAATTCATGCATGGTTCGATGCTTGACATCGGGTGCGCCTGGATAAACCAATTCGCATTCCACTTTAAGCTCATCGAGTTTTTCCTTCAGCTTCACGCCAAAGTTTGCGCTGTGGGTAGGGTCTTTTTCTTCCTTGCCCATTGCAGGTGGCCCACCATAAATCATGTAGATGGGCGGATCCCCCGCACTTGCATGTTCAAAAGGAGAATATTCTTTGATCCAAGGCAGTACGGATTCTCTTGCAGCAAGAAACTGTGGGAACTGGGTGTCACGGGTTTTACGATCCTTGTGATCGGGGTAGAAACCAAAAGCATGGCCGCCATATCTGCTGTTGGGTGTCCACTCTTTCATTTGTTTGGGATCAAGTGTGGTTTGTGCGCCATTAACCGCAGCACACCAAAGGCGGGTTGATTCCCTTGCGATTGGGTCTGTGCTTTGGGGTTCTGCGAGGTCGTTATGAAAAGCGAGCCAAAGGCTGGAACAAGCACCTGCTGAGCCACCCGATGCGCCGATGCGTGTTTTATCAATATTCCATTCAGAAGCTTTGCTACGCACAAACTGAAGCGCACGGGCCGCATCGTTCAAGGGCCATTTGACAGGTGGTTTTATGCCAGCATCAATTGCATCTGCAATGAATCGATATTCAATCGAGACAACTGAAATGCCCTTGGCGAGATATTTATCTGCATCGGTGATACGCCTATCGCCCGCCACCCAACCTCCACCATGAATGAAAAACGCAAGTGGGGTGGGTTTATCAGACTTGGCTTTGTAGAAGTCCAAAACCTGTGCGGGATGCGTGCCATAGGCAACGCCTTCTAAGGTTGGTTTGCTGTAAACAGGATCTGCAGCAAAGGCAAATCCCACACTAAATACAAAAAGTAAAGCAAGGGTTCGTTTCATGAGGAGTTTTCCAAATGGGTTAAAAAGCAGAATCAAGGGAGATGTATTCATAAATGGCAGTAAGATGGCCTAACGCAGCCTTAGTCCATCGAACTTTCAAACTGCCAATCCAAAGCGACGACGAACCTCATCAACTTCAATTAATTCGTTTTCATTTGCAGACTTCAATCCTGCTTCTATCGCCTGACGAATGTAAACTTGCTCCATAACATCATCCCAAGTAGCGCCTTTAGGCAACCCCTTGATCAACTCAATTGCGGTAGAACGCACATTATCGTTTTCAATCTGGGCCATACACACCTCCAGTTAACTTAATACATGATTATAATCTATTCTGCGATAGTTCGTATGTCGAAAATAATTGCCTATCTAAAAACTTGTTGAAGGAGATTTATCCCTATCCATTTTAATTGGGTGGGTGGCATCGATGCCCATGGCTGCAACCGCACCTATAACTTGAACAACAGCACAAACTAGAAAAACGGAAGCCCACCCTGCTTGTGGGTCATCGGGGTGATAAGATTTGATCAAGATGAAAAGCTGAGGAGCGATAGCAGCGCCAAGATTGCCCCACATGTTACCCCAACCAACTACGGAACCCACATATTTCCCGCCCACATCTTGACAATAGGCCCAGAAGGCAGGATTGCCCATGTCGGTCGCTGCTGCGACGAGGCACATCATGATGGTAACCCAGAGGGCATCACCAAGAAAAAGACAAACTATGTAGGAAAGCCCAACGATAACGCGGGAAGCAGCCATGGGAATACTTCGGCCCCATCTTGGCCCAGCAAGCCGGAAGATGCGATCAGTCCACCAGCCCCCTATAAGCATGCCCGCTATCCCGAAATACAGAGGTAGAGATTGATAGAGTGCCCGTGTATCTGCGGGGGTGCCAAAAACTTTTTCGAGGTAATCAGGGAAAAGAGTGATGATGAAAATCCAACCAAAATTGGAAAGGATCATCACGATGGAGGCAAGCCAAAGAGAAAGGTTGGTTGCAAGTGCAACGAAGTTGGGAAAGCCAGGCTTGGAAGAATCTGAAACATGGTTGGTTCCATTGATCAAATCAATTTCAGCTTGATTTATAAGAGGATGCTGGCTTGGCTCATCGCGATACCAGACCCAGAAAATGATAGCGCCCACCATTCCGATCAAACCATAAATGATAAAGGGCTTGCGCCATCCATCCGAAGCTCCCGCTGCTAGAAAATTCGTGAGCATGGGTGCGATTGCCCCGCCTAGTCTGCCACCGATTGCTACGATTCCACTTGCAGTGCCGCGGCCTGATAAAGGTACCCATTTACGAACAATGCCGTTGGCAAGTGGGTAGGCACCCGCTTCAAATAATCCACATCCGAGCCGTAGTAAAAGAAACAAACCATAGCCACTTACCATACCCATCAACCCGGTACAAAGTGACCAGAAGAAAAGATAAATTCCGAGCGCGATGCGGGGCCCGTAGCGATCGCCTATCCACCCTGCGGGTATCTGGCAAAGCGCATATGCCCAGAAGAAAGCGGATAAAAGATTGGCAAACTGGACTTCGTTGAAGTCCAAATCTTTCTTGATGGAAGTGCCAAGGATGCTTAGGCAAACCCTGTCGAGGTAAAGCATGATTGCGACCATGGTGGTGCATAATATCATGCCATTTCGAATACTTGTGGGTTTATCGTTATTTATGGAAATGTTCAAGAAAATACCTGCATGGTAAGAAAGCGGGTAGGAAGGAATGCTACACCAATAAGGCCAAGTATAGCAAACCCATGTGTAGAATCACGCTAAATCATTTGCCTGCATAGGCGGTTACATCCACTTCATACTTCAAGGCTCCGCCCAGGCAATTAACGATGGTGGTGCGGGCAGGGAAGGGTTCCTTGAAGTAATCACGGTAAAGTTTGTTGTATTCGGGAAGATCTGCTGGGTTATCAATATAAGAACGAACCTGAACGACATTGGCGAAAGTAAGGCCGGCAGATTCTAGGATTTTTCTGGTGTTCTCTAGCGACCTGCGGAATTCGCCTTCAAAAGTATCGTTGACAATTTTTCCGGTTTCATCAACGGATGCTTGGCCAGAAACAAAAACGAAATCGCCCGCTTTGATTGCTGGGCTGAAAGGCAGGTGGCTTGTTGGTGTGCCTTTACCCCGAATCACTTCAATGGTCATGTTGTTAATCCTTTACTTGGTTTTTAAAATCTCTTCTATCTTCAATGCTACTTGCTTGCCTAGCATATCATATCCCTCGCCTTTGAAATGCACATCCATGGGGTTTTGCACTTTCGAAAGCTGAGGAGTGATGAAGTCAAACAGATCGTTTACATGAACCATGTTTTTTTTCATGATGTCTGCTGCGATGTGATTTTTTTCGATGATGGCTGTCGTTGCTTCAGGGCCATCTTTGGTATCAGGGGGGATGGGCGTGGTGCTAGCCCAGATCAGCTTTGCCCCTGTTGCTTTAAGTTGTTTTACAATCAATTCTAATCTATCTTCGTAATCCTTAGCTGAAGTTTTGCGATCATGAATACCAAAGTTAAAATGAATGACATCCCACTTGCCTTCGCCTAACCATACATCCATTTTCTTAATTCCATTGGAGGTAGGGCCACAGTTTTCAGGTGCACGATGAACATTCGCTTTGCGTTGAAGCGCAACTCTAGCGGGCAAAGTATAGCCTCGAGAGACTGAATCACCTATCAAAAGGACACGGGGTAATTTGGGATCATCCTTGACATAATCCCAAGCGGATATTCGGTTGTTCAATTTTTCCAACTGATAAATGGGAAGATAGAAACTCCCCAGATTTTTCTCGAGGACAGTCTCCCAGACCTGTTGCTCTTGGGGCCGTTTGCTTTTCCACAGTTGAAACTTTTCATTCGTAGCTTTATCTGCTGCTTTCTTTTTTGCAATATCTTCTGCAGAGGGGGGTTCCGTTCCCTTTTTTGTGTTCTGGGCAAATGCGGGTACAAGACAAATCATTTGCACGAAAATCAGGGTTCTGAGCATTCCCAAGAAAAGCTTCAATCCATTATTTTTGCAAACATTCATTTAATTGCTCCCTGGTTAGTTCGCCTTCCCAACGGCTTATCACCACCGTTGCAACACCGTTGCCAATTAAGTTGGTGATGGCCCTACATTCGCTCATAAATCTATCAATGCCAATCAATAGCGAAAGTGACTCAATGGGAATTGAGGGCACTGTTGCCAAAGTTGCAGCAAGCGTGATGAATCCTGCGCCAGTGACTCCACTAGAACCTTTTGAAGATATCATTGCCACTAAAAGAAGGGTTATTTGCTGGCCAAGATCTAGTTGCGTATTAGTTGCCTGGGCTAGAAACACCGCCGCCATGCAAAGGTATATGTTGGTTCCATCGAGATTGAAGCTATACCCAGAGGGAATAACCAGCCCTACCGTGGATGGTGAACAACCAAGTTTAATACTTTTTTCCATCATTCCCGGGAGAGCTGTTTCTGAAGAGCTGGTACCCAATACCAAGAGAATTTCTTCCTTGATAAAGGAAAGATAGCGGAAGATTGAAAAACCAGCGAACCAAGAAATACTGCCTAAAACAATGAAAACGAACAATGCTGAGGTGATGTAAAAACCAAGCATGAGTTCAAGTAATTTTCCAAGAGCGCCCAAACCATAGTTGCCAATCGTGAAGCCCATAGCTCCAAAAGCGCCTAGGGGTGCGAACTTTACTACGATGTTCATCAGGTTGAAAAAAACTTTAGAGCTTGTGTCAATCACATCCAAAATAGGCTTTGCTCTTTCGCCCATGAGGGAGATTGCAAATGCCATCATGATTGAAATAAAGAGTATTTGTAGTAAGTCGCCATTGAAGAAAGGCGAAAAAATCGTGGTCGGAATAATGTTGAGAAAGAAATCGACCATGCTATGCCCTTTGGCCTTTTGTGCATAGCCAATGCTAAGGGCGGGATCTAAAGAAGCGGGATCGATGTTAAATCCTTCGCCTGGTTTCAAGATATTAACCACGACCAAACCAATTAGAAGGGCAAGGGTTGAAACAATTTCGAAGTATAAAAGGGTTTTGAAACCAACCCTTCCGAGTTTTTTCATGTCGCCCATGGAGGCGATGCCATGCACCACGGTGCAGAAAATAATCGGGGCTATCATCATTTTTACAAGCTTGACAAAGGCATCGCCAAGTGGCTTAAGGGATTTGCCAATCTCAGGAAAAAATGCCCCTATACTTATGCCCAAAGCAACACCGATCAATACTTGTATGTAAAGAATGCGGTACCAGGGTTTGCCTGAAATGGGCATGAATGATCACAGCCGTTTGTTAAAGGAATAAAAAAACATTTTAATCTGCAAGACCTATTTAAACCAGCAAGAAGTTGCATAGTTGTGTTGAAGTCAAATCAACGATGAATCTTTATTTTTTGGAGGTCCTTCTTTTGCATTTAGATTTGCGAACGCTTCTCTAATTTTTTCTTGGGCGGCTTTATTTACTTCCGACACCTTGGCATTGAAAGCGGGTAACAGTTTATCCTAAATAAGGGTCAATTGAGCTTGCATGTTCTCTGTGTGTGCGGTGATTTCGATTACTGTATCTTCTTTTTTCTATGTCTTGATGTGAAATCTTTATTTCTGATGCATTTCTTGCCCACCATCCCAAAACGGATCAGGAGGGTTGATCACGAAGTCTTTGCAACGATCCAGATGGATTTTGGTAAGCTGATCGTTTGGATGTTGCTCTGCGATTTTTGCGAAAAGTTGCTCTCCGGTTTTCCAATCCTTGTTTAAGTAAGCAGCAAAGGCTATTTTAAAATCGTTGCAAAAAGCCACTATTTTACTGGATGTTTCATCAGTTATACCTAGAAGTTCGTGCACTAGTATTTTCTTTTCTTTTCCTTTGACAGCAACCAAGTCAATCGGGCGGGTTACCAACTTATCGCCACAGGCTTTTAGAGTGGAATCAGAAATGATGATCGATGTGGCATAAGTTTTGTTAAGCCCTTCAAGCCTGCTGGCAAGATTTACATTATCACCCATAACGGTGTAGCTTAGGTGTTCTTCGGTGCCAATGTTTCCTAGTACCACATTGCCTGTATTAATACCGATTCTAACAACGAAAATTGGTTTGTTTAAACGGGCCCATTCTTTTTGCAGGAAGGAAAGATTATGTAGGCCATGGATTGCAGCTTTGCAAGATTTGAAAGCATGATCTTCACAATCTTTAGGCGCATTCCAGTAAGCCATCACCGCATCACCAATATACTTGTCTACGGTGCCTTGATTTTTATTGATTACGGAAGAGAAGCAACCAAGGTATTCATTGAGTTGCAAAACCAAATCATTTGGTGGAAGGATTTCTGAGTAGTGGGTGAAGTTAGCGATATCTGCAAAAAAAATGGTCACGTCTTTTTCCTTTCCACCTGGTTTTGCTGTGGATCCCGAATCAAACAAGCTTTTAAGCATTTCCTTGGGAAGATATTTGGTGAAGGATTGAAGCCCGATCTGCATAAGGACCATAGATTTTGCAAGGTTTTGAACTTCTTTAACTGGTGATAGTATTTGAATTTTATAATTGAAATCGAGCTTGCCTATTTTGGTTGCTAAGAGAGCAAGGTTTTCAAGATTTTTAGAAGCTATATGGGCGAAAAATATCGACATGATCGTGCTGGCTAAAATTATCAATATGGTGATAAGCATCGTTATTTGAAACTGATTATAAGATTCAGCGTACAAAACATTTTCTGGGATGTATAGGCACAACACCCACAAGGGCATTTGACCCGGAACCAAACTAGCGGCACTCCCCACATAGCCTTTTTCGTGGTCATAGAATGTAAAAATTTGGTGCCCAGGTATATCTGGGATGGCACTGAATTCTTTAGGCAGACTTTTGATCATCGATGAAATAGCAGTATCTTTCATTTCCTCAGGATTATTTACCAGGGTCCAATTTTTTCTGTCAAACTCCGGTAGACTGTCATCTCGGACTGAGTTTGCTATCAAAACTTTTGATCCATCCAGATGCTTTTCAAATATAAATCCCTTCAAACCCTCTGTATGCAAATCCTCCAACAATGTTGTTAGATAATTGCTGATCATGGAATTGCTTATTTCCATACCTATGATTGCAGCGAGTTCGCCTTTATCGTTGAAAATGGATTTGACGCAATGAATACCGGAACCATGTTTTTTAATGTCATCTGAATTTTTAAAAACAAAAGATTCTGTCCACATGCATTTGGAATTTGCGGGTAATGATTTCCCCAATAGATACCATGGGGCATCATTGAAGTTATAAGGCCAATCAGGTATTACTTCGGAAGGTTTTTCAGGATATGTGGTGAGTTGGTAGATTTTTTTTGTGACTGTCTCACTCATCGGATTAGGTATGAATTCCCCCAGTTTTATATCTGCATCTGTGTAATTATTATTTTGGGAAGGTAATATTGAATACCTTATTGAAGCATACTTGAGCTGGTCAATTGAAGGTGCCTTTAAAATAAATGTTTTACCTGTTTTTTTATCCATGTAAACCATGGCCCCATATCCGGGGTTTTCAATCAGGTTATCAGCCAGAACATCAAGGAAGTTCTTGTGATTGTTTCCTTCGGGGTTGTGCTTTTTATAAAGTCGTTCAGTGGAGTTTACAAAATCCTCTATTTCATGAATGAGTCTGTCTAGGTTTTGATTGATATTAAAGGAAAGATGATATCCAATTGCTTTGGCGAAATTACTACGGTTTTGTAGATTCTGCCTCAAACTTACTAAAGTAATTGTCAACCCTGTTATTAATGTTATGGAAAAAAATATTGTAATTAAGACGATTCTTAATGGAAGTGATAACGAGAGTTTAAACATCATGGAATGCCTGCTTTGAGAATCAAAATATACCTATATCTAATGGTATATTATTTATGATCGCCCATGATCTTACCAGCATTATTCTTGCGAAATAGCAGCATTATCAATGAATCAATTTTATTAATATACTGCTAAACTTTTATGGGGTACCTTATTATTGTCTGTTTAGGCCATGAATACTTTTTTGGGATGACTATAAAATCATGAATAGATGCATTAAGCTTGTAATTCTGACTGCTTCGGCTCTTGCATTTTTCATTCAATCTGCAAATGCCCAGTCTTTACTGGAAAAGAACACGGTGTTTCTTGCAAACACCGAAGGCATTCGCTCATACCGCATTCCAGGTATGGTTGTAACCACTAAGGGAACGGTGCTGGCATATTGTGAAGCACGGAAAAATAACTCTTCTGACTGGGGCGAAATCGAAGTTCATTTACGTCGTTCCACGGATGGTGGTAAAACCTGGGAACTACAAAAAAAGATAGCCCATACTGGTGTTAGGTTCGAGGGAAATCCCACCAAAAAGAACGATGGCGAAACAGAACAGACAGTTAATAACCCTGTTGCAATCGTCAATCGACAAACTGGTAATATCCACATGCTTTATTGCATCAATTACTCCCGATGCTTTTCCATGCGCAGTAATGATGATGGTATTACCTGGAGCAAACCAGTAGATATCACTGCAAGCTTTGAGCCTTTCCGCATGAAGTATAATTGGAATGTGATCGCAACCGGCCCGGGCCATGGAATCCAATTGAAGAGTGGAAGATTGGTCGTCCCTATTTGGTTGGCCTATGGAAAACCTGGCGAGCATAAACCCTCTGCTTCAGCCACCATCTATAGTGATGATAATGGCAAAACTTGGAAGGCAGGCGAGATGCCTCTGCCTAACGAGGGTGAGATGGGCAATCCAAACGAAACCATGATCACCGAGCTTTCTGATGGTTCCGTAATGCTTGTGAACCGCAATGTATCAAAGGCCAATCGTAAGCTCATCACGACAAGCCCCGATGGTGCAACAAATTGGACCAAGCCTTACTTTCATCAGCAACTCTGGGAACCCATTTGCATGGCAAGTATTGTTTCCCACCCTTCGAGCTTAGGGACTTTGATTTATTCCGCCCCCCATACTTTGGGACTTGATGCTGCCAAGAAAGAGATTCCTGCGGGCAGAGGCAAGCGGGAAAATCTTTCGATCAAGCTGAGTCGTGATGATGGTAAAACATGGCCTATCAGTAAAACGTTGGAAGCAGGCCCCAGCGCTTACAGCGACCTCGCAGTACTTTCAGATGGCACCATCCTCTGTCTTTATGAAGGGAAGGATGTAATCTCCCTCGCTCGCTTCAACCTTAATTGGTTAAATGAAAAGTAAATTAGACATATCTTTCTTTGATTGAGATGGAATCATGATTACTTCCAGATTGTTTTCATCGCTTACAATTATTTGTCTGATTGTTTTTTCTTTGCACTCCCGTGCCCTTGTCGCTGGCGAAGGTGATAAATCTTCTTTAATTAAAACCGGGCATCCTAAGATTCCCGAGATGAGTGGGAAGGTTGAAATTGAAGTGCGCGATAGTGCGGATAAGCCAGCGCGCAAACTTCCCGTGCATCTCGTTTATTCACGCAATCGGCTATCTACGGTTACCGAGAAGACGGGCATCATGCTCAGCTTGCATAACTGGGGCGGTACTATTTGGGATAATACGCCGAACCCAAATCACCTTGCAGAGAACTTTGACTTGCTTGTCATTGGCGTAACTTACTATCAAAGTGGCGACAAAGATGGCGACCCAGAACCGTATGACCATGGCTATTTTCAGGCCATGGATGCACTACGCGCCCTTCACTATGTTTACCTTGGTCTTAAAGCATCTAATCATCCTTTTGATCCTACTCGCATTTACTGCACCGGTGGTTCGGGTGGTGGAAATGTTACCTTGATGGCGAACAAATTCGCTCCCAACACTTTTGCTGCCGTTGTCGATCTTTCAGGCATGGCAAGTCTTTCTGATGATGTTGCCTTCAATCTTCAAGGTGGGAGTTTTTTAAATGCCCGCTATAGCCGTAATCCTAAAAGCAGGTCTTATCTTTCGCCAGATATGCAGGAAATCAGAGACCTCGGGAACGAATCTCATCTTGCGCTTCAAGCCAAGAATGCGAATCGATGCAAGGTTGTTATTATTCATGGCGAAGATGATACGGCCTGCTTGGCATCAGATAAGCGTAGGGTGGTTGAAGCCATGAAAAAAGCTGGCCTAGATGTTATCCCGCACTTCATAAGAAAAGAAGATGTTGATGGTAAGTTGATTAAGAATTCGGGGCATTCAATAGGAGATCGAACCGCCTTGTTGATGCATTATGCTGGGAAGTATCTTTCCCCCAAAAGCGAGCAAATGTGTAGGCTTATAAAGCCCAATGATTTTGATCTTAAATCCGCGGTAGTCTATCCCACAAAAAATGGTAACCATGTGATTAAGTATGCAGAGGAAGGGCCTGTCTTAACCTTTGTTCAGAATGGTAGATAAATCTAAACTTTATTTTTGTCTTATTACTAGTGTTCAAGGTTGTGAATGTTCATAAAGATGTTCCAAAACCATGTTGAACTTTTGCGCCCGCTACTTCTTAACTTCTCCATTTAGCAATGAGCTTAAGAAATAAAAAGAATTAATTCTTGCGATATATGTCGTACCCCTTGACTTCGCCATTTGTAAAAGTAATATTAAGTTATACTTATAAGGTATAACTTTGTAAGTCCTTTTTTGGGTGCTGCTTTTCTCGATATTTTGATAGGCAATGCTGCGTGGTCCTTATTTTTTGCGATCTTGAGAAAGCATTATTCAAATCACTTGGGGCCATTATTTAAGGGGTCGAATTATGCGAAGATTGAGTTTGGTCACCCTGGTGTTAGTGTTGGTACTTATGGCGGGGTGTT
>Ga0208226_1000232_pt1 | contig 17233 bp, 17 predicted proteins | sample LakMenE18May11ns_FD_150713 | JGI IMG/M metagenome (GOLD analysis project Ga0208226, IMG submission 150713) | Freshwater microbial communities from Lake Mendota, WI - 18MAY2011 deep hole epilimnion ns (SPAdes) | ecosystem: Environmental > Aquatic > Freshwater > Lake > Epilimnion/Euphotic zone ... | reverse complement strand
GTCTTGTTCTAAAACGATAATGTTTCATCTGTAGTAGATTACGATTTCCATACTTATTTTTTCTTGCTATTTCTTGGGTTGCGACTGGATCAGGTATGGGATATTCAAAAGACGGAAAAAATGGACTCCAGCATCAAGTGGTGTAGAAGGTATATTCTGTCCGTTAGCGTATAACGGTGTAAATACTTGGATTGTGCTTGGAAATAATGTAGCATCTTATTCAACAGATGGGCAATCATGGAATCCGGTACCCACTATTATGACTGGGTATGATGTAGCGTATAATGGTGTAGATACTTGGGTTGCTGTTGGAATGGGATCTGATTACTTATCCTGTATAATGTATTCAAAAGATAATGGTAAAATTGGATACAAGGAACAAATAATTTTTCGCCTAGTGGGGCAGCGGATCTATGGTTACGTCTGTAGCGTATAATGGTATAGATACTTGGGTTGCTGTTGTCGGATATGATACTAATCTAGTTGGATACCCTACAACGTTATATTCAAAGGATGGTTCTTTAACTTGGCAAAAAGGAACAAATATTTTTTCAGGTGGTAATACTTATATAGATTATGGTAGTGGTACTTCTGTAGCGTATAATGGTATAGATACTTGGGTTGCTATTGGAATTGTAAACGATCGAAGTGTAGTAGCCTATTCAAAAGATGGAATAAATTGGACAATGGGAACTGGTATTGAAGTTAGTTATCAAGGTTTCCCCTCAGATGTTTTTTTAAGTTTAAAAATTTTTACTTTAAAATAAGTTGATCTTTAAATATAAGTATTAAAATCTTAATATAACTGCATAAAGTCCATTTATATTAAAATTTCTTAAATAAAATTTTATTTGGTTTCTTAATACGAAACGTTTATTGTTTTCAAATAAATATGTAACCAATAATTTTTTATTTGATTTTAACTTTAATTATTTATATTTTCTTAATCTTTACTAAATGAACAGAAAGAAACAGGATAATAAAAATCTAAGCATTCCTTATATTATCTCTCATCGCGAGTTAACTACAATTAAACCAAATACTCTTACAGTTGCTGCATATCCTCATTTTTATCCAATCTGTTATTATAATTCTAGAGGAAATTTAGCAGGTTTAGACGTGGATATCCTCAAAAAGTTTGCAAAAGAAGCAAAACTTGACATTGTATTTAAGGAATTTGATTCTTTCAAAGGAATCTGGAATAAACCAGCGATTGGTAAGGCAGATATTTCTATCGGAGGTATAGCAAATTCTAAAGGTCGTAATAGAGTTGTAACGGAATGGTCGATTCCTTATTTTTATGTAAATCGGAGCATTTTATTTAAGAAATCAAATCCGATTCACAGTTTTCCGGATGATGTGGACGGAATTGTTGTCGGAACAGAAGGTTCAACTGGATGGACTGATGCTAAAATATTATTAACAAGTGTTAATAAACAAAGATTTCTTAAGAAGGGAAAAACAGATAAAGAAGATTTATTAGATTTATTATCAGGAAAGATACTAGGTTTGATGAGAGGAGATTTTGTCAGTCAAGCTATTATTCGTAAAAATCCAAAATTAGGAATGATCAAATGGGAGGCTGATAAGTCCATTTTGTCTTCAGATGGAGAAGTCTTTGCCTTTCCAACCAAAAAAGGAAGTGGAATTGCTGTTTTATTATCAGCTTTCTTAACCGAAAGCATTCATAACGGTTATATGCTAAAGCTTATGAAAAAGTATCATTTAATAAATAAATGAATATACAAAATTATATGTCGTAATTCATATAAATTACGACATAATTGCATTTTCAGAAATGTACTGTAAGATTTTTAGTCCTCCAAAAAACATATGTCTAGATTTTTGTATTATATTTGAAAAATATACTTAATTCTATACGCAATTTGAAGGTCTAAACAAATTATTGACACATCCAATATATACTCCATCAATTCGAACGTATCCACATGATAGAGAATGCTTAGTATGTAAAGGATTTACTATTTTCTCATAAAAATCTTGAATTGTTGTATTGTACATGGTAATTAAACATCCATTTTCTATTTCGCATTTTTTTCGAGATTTATCACATATTACTGTAGTTTGAAAAGTTACAGTTCCTGGAATACCTACTTTGCACATGTGATGTGCAACTTGATCGCATGACATATTTTTGTTTGATACCATATAGTGTATAGGAGCATTTTGATCAGAAGACATGTCTTTATGATTAACCACAATTCTTCATTTAAATCGATTGTTCAATAAAATAAATATTAGATATGTCGGTCGAAAAAGAAAGTAGCAAATCATACAAGAATTTTTTTGAACAAAGAGAATTTGTGAGATCTCTTGTTGAACAACTAGAAATTGAAAAATCTATTCTCGAAGAATTAGAACCAGACGAAAACTCAAAAGAAGCCGAAATTGCATATTCATTAGCTGAAGAGTTAATATGTCCAATATCATATTCTTTTATGATAGATCCTGTGTTTCTTAGTTCTGGAAAAACATATGAAAGATCTGCTATCAATACAGAACAAATTTTAATATGTCCATATACGCAAACTGAAGTTACAGATGTGCTTACTCCAAATATAAAAATGAGATCAATAACAGCAAAATTTGTAGAAACCTATAAAAATGATACACGTAGAGGACCGACTTGGAATGAAATTAGAAGATTATGTAATGATTATATGAAAGAACAAGAACCTCAAAAAATTCAACAACGAAAAGATGAGGAAGAAAAGAGAAACATTCGAGAAGAAATGGTTCGAGAACAAAAAAGGATGGAAGATTATAGAAGAGTTCGAGATCAGGAAAAGTTTGAAAAACAAAAACGTGTTGAAGAAGAGAGAAGATCTGAATATGGAATAGATTATGACTGTTTTTGTATAGAATACGAATCATTCTTTCGATTTTGTAAAAATCAATCAGTTATTAATGATTTTCGTGATGATACAGATATATTAACAAAATGGAATATATCAGGAAAGCGTGCAGTACGTTTGATGCTGTCTGAAAAGTACCCAGGTGTTACATTTAGTCTAAATGGTAAAGGTGGTCCATTTAGACTAAAATGGTATTTACAATTATTTATGGAGAACTTTGCTAGATCATTTGGAAATACATATTATAATCGGTTGCGATAACAAATTATTGAATCTATTAATAAACATTCATATAAATGAATGTTTATTTTTGTATTCTTTAATACCAATGTAAGTAATTATATTATTTGGTAATAATGGTATCATTTAAAGTATTGTATATCCTGCACCAGTCTGGATAAATACTTGTAGTAACATTTGTTTGATTAAACTCTTTTATAAACTGTACATACGGATAGGGCATATAAATATGATAGTTATTATTAGTATTCATAGTTGTTTTTTGAAAAAATGCACCCATATAACTCAGTGTAGAATTAGAGCATATAGCTCCACGGCATGATGACATAATATATAAAGTATCTAGTTCGTCATTTGATTTATCTTGTAGATGATATGTTATATTCACTATATTGTCATTTATAGTGAGTTGTTTCGGAAAATCCTTTGTATATGAGTATAACATATCATCATATTGATTTGTACAAATATAAAATATAGCGCTTGAATTTACATTTAGTATTGCGTTAATACAAAAATTGTAATAGGCTTTTAGTTCAATATGATATATTGGTTCTTTTAGAAAATCACCTAATCTAATATGAATAAAATAGGTGTTTGTGAAATCATGAGTTAATAAACGTTGATCGGTAGGAGTTATATTCCGGGAAATATCTGTAAAAAGAGTATTATCTTCTAGAGTTGGAATATATGCTGAATTAATATAATAACCATGTAAACATACATTAGCATATACTTCAAAGATATTTTCTAATTTTGTTTCATTATAGAAAAACGATTCGCTAGTATCTTCTTTTATTACCTGATGTTCACCATATACTAGGTATTCATCAGAAACAGGTAGATCGGGACATAATTTTTGTATGATTTGTATAGTTCGATCTACATTATAGTTTTGATGATGATTTGGCAAAACTACATTCTTATTAAATACAAAATTTTTATTGTATTTTTTCGCCATTTTCATACCACATGCCAATTGAAATAGTTGATTTCCTAAGCCGCCATGAATGTAAATGTATAAATTATTATGATGGTTAAAATTATGATAGGATATACTTGGAGAGTTTTCAATATGATCAGAGTATAATTGTGACCAGCCTTCACTTATAGGGAATATATTATGATTGCTTAAATGTTTACCAACCATCACGTCCTCGTAATAGACTTTTATAAATTCTTTATCAATAAGCATATCCGGAGTAAAAAAAGTTAGTGCATTTTTACTCAAATAATATAATGGTCCACCGCAATATTTACAATAAGTTGAAATAGGTAATTTTGTAGAATATTCAGGTAAATAATTACCGAGTTTTCCAGCATAATCTATTTTATTATTTATGTCGTTTATTTCTATGAAATTATTTATATAATTTATATTTATCCACACATCATCGTCGCATTTAAACATTCCTTTAATCGACGGAAATAAATCATTCATAGTTTGCAGTAGTAATAAGGTTTTATCATTTAAATGGTCGTAATCATCATCGACGTTTAAAACAATATATTTATTATCTTTTATTTTATAATTTATATTGTTATATTCTTCTTGATTGTCTCCATAAATAATATACACTTTTCCGTATTTTAACTTGTTATTTATTCTTTCGTATATACTGTTTGCAATAGTCAAATTTTTTTTACAGCTATAGATGATGAAAATATATTTTTCACTCATTTACTAGGGGTAGTTCTAATTCTTAAATAATTAATTTAATTATTTACTAAATTAATAGATTAAGATAAATTATACAAATGGTATTTACAATTATTTATGAAGAACTTTGCTAGATCATTTGGAAATATATATTATAATCGGTTGCGATGAGAATATGTCTGTATTAATAAATATCAAATCTATTCATAGATATTAATTGCAACTCCTCTTCCAAGTTATTTTTGTGAGTAATAAGGGTTTCTCTTTCACCTGGATCAAAATCACCAAAAGATATTCCTGCGTCAAGCACTTCTAATTGTGTATAAATATAACGGATTTTCTTCTCAAGAACATCTATTCTTTTATCTACCATTTCTCGAAGATTATAACCCCAAAAAGTAACTTCTTTAAATGGAGTAGGACATGTATGTATACACCAATTAAAATAATCTTTCATTAATTTGACAGCATTATTATGTTTTGGAAAAAGAATTTTAGACTCGTTATGAGTAGTAAGATCTATAAAAGGGGGAGGATGAAAATGCCTTACACCATTTCCTGTGTCGAACCACCAAAATTCTTTAATACCACTTTTTAGGGTGTCCAGATTTTCATGTGGATTTCCTAATAAATCTTCATCATCATTATGAGATATCAGGTATATTCCATAATGATATACAATTTTTTCTCGTGCATTTGTATATTTTTTTAATGTAACATGACCGTACATTGTATCTTGTGGAATATTTGGATTATTTGCAGGTCTAAATGAAGTACAGTGTATCTCATATGCTTTTTGCAAATTACGAGTTCCATCTTTAATTTTAAAAAGTATATCAAAGCTGTACGTTGCAATTACTAATTTTGTTAGATCCAGAAAATCTATTAATAATTCTGCATGTTTGTTTGGTTTTGTAATATTAGCATTAATATACGCTAAACGACGTATGTATGCATCTTGTTGCAAGTCGGATTCGGCAGAAGTTCTAGGAACAGGTGTTTCAAAATTAAAAATAACTGGTACTGGTGGAGGTGGTACTGGTGGAGGTGGTAGTGTATTGGTTTCTAATTGAAGTGGTATATCTTCAAAATCACCAAAAACTACTCCTCCTCTCATTTTTTTAGGTGATTTGCGACGAGTAGACCTAATATTTTTTGCAGGTGATTTGCGACGAGGAGACTTATTATTTTTTGCAGGTGATTTGCGACGAGGAGACTTATTATTTTTTGCAGGTGATTTGCGACGAGGAGACCTATTTTTTTTTGCAGGTGATTTGCGACGAGGAGACCTATTATTTTTTGCAGGTGATTTGCGACGAGGAGACCTATTATTTTTTGCAGGTGATTTGCGACGAGGAGACCTAGTGTTTTTTCCGACAGAGGTCATTATTTATTTTTAAATAATATTTAAAAAAAATATTAATTATTTTAAGTGTAATCGATTAGGAGCTGGTAATTGAAAGATTACTACGCCACGCTCGCAATCTGCACCTAATCCTATAATTCCTTCAGGCTTATGTTTAACGTCACCTCTCATAATAACAACCCTCATTCCGTTATTTTCAGAAAAAGGTGATATTGGATTTTCACCTGAATACTCACTAAAGCTCCATTGATGTATTGACAATCCACCTCCTTGAAACATTCCTTTTGTGATGTAAAATAATATAGTCCAAGCAGGTACATTTATAGAAGTCCCAGTGTCAGCATGCACACCAAAATCAGATTTAAGACTTTCTTCACCTTTACTCAAAAATGCTTTAGCAATTTCAGCTACTGCACGATTTAAGCTAGGATCAAAATCTATTTCTGTTGGAACAATAACTTTAGCACCTGCATCGTTTGCAAGTTTACAAAACATTGGTAATACATCTTTAAATGTATCATATTTGGTTTCTCCTTGATTCCACTTTCCTGGTTCAAGCTTTACTTCTGATATCGAGTATATATTTCTAACTATTTCTACGATAGGGCAATTTTCAGGTATGTCAAGAACAATTACTCGTTCATCTGAAATAGGATTTTGTCTTAGAATATTATAAGCTTGTATAAAATTTATTTCTGGAGGTGTCCACGTTGCATTTGTACCCATGTAGGTATAGAAATAAGGAGATGATGCATCACCACTACTAACTCTTTTCCATCCATTTGGTAACTTAGCACCAAAATAAGGTTGTTCATTCAAATAAGTAGAAAAAGTTCTTTCCATTTATTATATATCAATTTTTTATTTATAATTAAATAATTCACTATCTGAATTATTTATATTTTTTTTGGTTTGTATAACGAAATTTCTTCTTCATCATATTCTCTGTACATTGGAAAATTATATTCAGCAAGTGATTTAAGATTTCTACTTACTTGCTTATAAGGAGGTCTCATAAGTGTTTTAATATCTTGTGTAAACTCTGTGAGATCGCTTTGTCTTTGAATTTTATATAATGTATCAGATATTTTTTCAATAACGCGATATAAAATACTTGGTGATAACTTTATAACAACAAAGTCATTTATTTCAAATCCTTTCTTAGATGGATCTTTACTATCGTAGTCTATCAATAATTTTTTTGAAAAAGTATTTACTGACCACTCGTTCAGGTTAACTTTGTATGTTTTATCTTTAGGAAGAGGGTTAAATCGTGTCCATCGAAAGTATGTGTCATGAGATGCACCAAACATAGGAGGTTTTTGACCGCTTGGTAGAAGCATTACAGCCTGTCTCTTTATTCTATCTCTAATATCCCGATGTATGCATTCTTTTGATGTTGTAGTCCTCCATCCAGTAAAAATACGCATCATATTTTCAACTCCGCCTATTGGTTGAGAGACTACTTCGTGTATAATGTATTGAGGAAAAATAATCATGTGACCAGGTGGAACTATAAATTTATGACGATACTCAGATATAGACTCTATTTGATCAGGCTGAATAGTCGCAAATCCTGGTTTTAACTTTTTCTGACTGATAGAAAGATGTGAACCAGGAATACAAGAAAAATATTGGTCTGTCATGTCTAAATTTAACCATCCTCCAAAAATTTCATCATTTTCCTCAATATTTTCAGGTGGTATCACATCCCTATGCCAAGACTCTGGAGAAGGAGCTTGTCCAACGTTTCTGTACATCATTCGATCAAATAACATTTCTAATTTGGTTTTTGATCTAAGTTCTTTATTCTGGTAATTATCTATAAGTTCTCTAAACAAAGGAATAACAGCTTTTCTACATCTTTTTCTCATATTTCTAACTAGATCATTGTGAAATGATGCCGGATTTCCTAATGCTGCAAAACCTCCTAGTACATATAAAAGTTGATTTCCTTTGCTATCTTTATCTGGATTCTCTGGACTTCTTATATATTCCGGAAAATTGCGGAGAGTATTAATAAACTCTTTCCTGATACCAGGAATTTCCTCTTTCTTTATAACAGGAATTATGACAACTCCTAAGCGTTTTAAATAATCATAGCTTTTCATATTTCGGGTTTCTTCTCCTCTAAACATTCTAAAAATCGGTTTCTTTTTTGTATCTTTATCGACAATCTTTCCTGATGAATCAACATAAACTATATTTCCATACTTTTTCGTATTAACTACAAATGAGCTAGGTAATTCTTTTATCTCGTCATAATATTTTAATACTACTTTTGCGGCTGCTTGATTTCCGTATTTCTGAAATAAACATGTATATGAATTATCAATGAAAAATTCTTTTATTTCATGTGGTAACATATGAAGTAAGCTAGGATCTAGATTCTTGCAAAAATCATCAATAATTTTTTTACCTGACATTTTTCTTTACTTTATAAAATGAAATTATAATTTCATTTTAACTAAATTCATATACGCAATTTATGTGTGTTGTCTTTTTTAAGCGTCAGGTAAAAACCACCCTCCAGATCCACTAGCACTCGCATAAAATCCTCCACCACCTTCACTTGAGGTTGATGACTCATCATCATCTCGTAAATATTCTATTCGCCGAACTTCTTCTTCTGCCCATATTTCATCCGCTAATTCTCTTTGAAATCGTTCTAGCTCTAATCTTTCAGCTAGCTCTTCAGGTGTTTCAAAAATAGGTTCATGTAAATCCCCAATATCTTCTTCTTCTGTATCATCTTCTTCGGTATCTTCTTCTTCGGTATCTTTAGTTCTATATTCTCTACATAAATCTGTAACTGCTTTCCAATTACCACCTTTTTGATTTTCATATTTTTCTACAAATGCAACTATTGTTTGTTTTGCAAATATATTTGGCATAAAACTAGTTATAACATCTCTTGTTGTAGGGCATAAAGCAGGTCGTCCTGTTCTTTGCGCTAATCTAAAGATTTTTTCAGCACTTTTTTTATCCATAGTTTGACTATTACTACATACTACGGGGTTTTTACATAAAAAGGCTGTTATAGGACATATAGAATTTTCAGATGCATGCAAAGCATTTGATGCTTCTACATCTCTTGTATTTAGACCACAAAGCTCTCTGATAGATGTTTCAGAAAAAAAAGTAAGATTTTGATCTCTTCTGATTCTTTGAAAAGCTGTTAGTGTTGCATATTTCCCAAGATTTTTTTCTTCTTCTTGTTCAATAAGTCTAATAACATCATCTAATGAACTTTTAGCAATGTATTCTAGACTTTCATCTATGATACCATCACAATCTATTTTAAGATATTGTGCTATAGTTCGAAAAAGTTTATTTCTTCTGCACATTTCCTTTTGAACATATTCAACAACATCAAGATCTTTATCAGATTCTAAGTCTTCAAGCTCTTTATAAGTCATTTCTACTAAATCTTTCATTTCAGGTGCATAAAATGAAGAATCATAATTGTTTTTACCAAAATATCTATAGACATGTTTTCTGCCGTCTATATTTAGACGAATCCATCCATAAGGAAGATAAATGTCTGTGTTAAAGAAAGTTCTATCACCCCATTGAGTTTTGCCAGTTCTTCTATTTCTATAGTAATATTTATTAGAGGAACTTTTTTCTTGTTCAAAAGATTCCATTTATTATTTACAAATTATTTAAAAAAAATAGATTTGATTTTTAAGTAAACAATAAATGTATATTGATAATATAATGATATTTGCTGTTCAAAATAAAATTATGAAATTCATAAACTTTTTTTTCAGGAATTATGGATTAGTTAAGTTGCAGAATGATAATTTTGTTACAAAAACAATTGTTAACAAGAAAAAGTGTTATAAAATTAAAAAGAACAGATCAAAATATAATGTTATGTCTCTGCATAAAAGTCTAAAGACTGTACAAATTCCACTTGTTTTTATACAAGATGAACCATCTATAAAACTTTGCAAAGAGTCTAACGACAAAGAGTCTAACGACAAAGAGGACTCTAATTTTGGTCCATATCTTAGATACATGTATCAAATGTCTTGATTTACTCTTGTGTTTAACATAATAAGTTATATATTTTTAAAATCACACACTTTAGTGTGATTTTATTTAAATAAGTGGTTTTCTAACATTTCTTCCGACGAGATGGAGGTTTTTGATTAACAATCTTTAAGTTACCAATAATCTCAGATATATCACGATTCATGTTCAGTTCTTCTGCAAACCTAATCATTTCTTCATGAAGAGTATTTGTTAAATTAATGTTAACAATAGACTCAACTAGATCATAAACGTCTGGTATTTTCTCTACAAAACCTACAAATCCGCAAGAAGCACAAGTTAATTCAGAACCTTGATATTCTTCGAATAGGTCTTGTCCATGACAATTTAAGCATCGTTGATTTGACGTCATACTGCATGTTTTCCACAAACTCTTTATAAAAATTCAATTCTATCTTTATTTCAGTGTGATTCGGTCAAATTCATCTTTGTTGTAGATCTAGACTTGGGGTCACCACAAATGGTACAACCCTTGGAAGAATGCTAGGGTTAAGAAAATTTTCAATCTACAACACATGTGTCAAAGACTCTACAGTTTACCGTATCCGTTGTTGGGACTTTGGTGGAAGCACTAACTCATTTTTTCTTACACAAATAACTGGTGTGAGGTGGGAACACCAGCCAATAAATTTAAACTTGTTCTAAACAACCCGCTTTCTATCGAATAATGTTACATTATTATAATTTTCAGATCGAAAGAAAAAATATAATGTTTTTCTTTCGTAGAAAAAGACTCCTTACTATAATTTGAATTATAATAATTTATTATTATACAGTAACAGGAATTTTATTGTTTTATAAAAAAAATTATAGTTTAACGAATAAGAACTAAAACTTAATTTATAATAATTTTTATAATCTTTTAATAAATGGAAGATTATCGTTTATGCACTCAAATATCTTCAAGCATAAATATTAATCAAAACAATTCAGGACAAAAAGCAGTTTTTGAAACAGATTTTTTATGGCCAGAAAAAAGGGTTATAACAATTGGATTTATAGGAGATGGTGAGGAAATTAAAAGGACTTACTATAATTTTTGGTCAGAGGTTGATCCGCTTCAATATAAAATTCAAAAAGGCTCATATATGTCGACTATTTATATAATAAAAATGGTTGTTAATGAAAGGATACAGCCTTTAGTAAACTTAACATTTAACTTTGTAGAAAAATCATATAATGGTACTCCAGATATTCGAATTTCATTTGACAAAAAAAATGGCTGCTTTTCAGCACTTGGTAAAGATGCTTTAAATTATAAAAAAGAAGATGCTACAATGAATTTTGGGTGGCTTGATGTTTCTACTATTTTGCATGAATTTGGGCATGCTATTGGTATGAATCATGAGCATCAAAGCCCTTATTCTAGTATAAAATGGAACAAACCAGTATTGTATTTATACTACTGGTTAACTAATGGATGGGATACAAATACTGTAGATGAAAACGTTATTAATAAATTTGATAAAAAGAATAATACTGGATCAAAATTTGATCCTCTATCTATAATGCTTTATTATTATCCAGCAATCTTAACAACAGATTTTGTAGGAGCTTCAGAAAATAATCGTTTATCAGGATATGATGTTGAGTGGATTTCTAAAACATATTCAAAAAATGGTGGTATATCACCCGAAAAATTTTATTATGATACATATGGAATAACATTGGCTTCTTCAAAAGAAGAAAGTGATAAATTAGCAAAAAGTTTAGAAGAAAGTGAAGGTCTTGCTTGGTGGAAAATACTTCTTATTGTAATTTCAATTATAATAGTTATTATAATTATTGGAGTTGTAATTAAAAAAATTTATATAAACAAAAATCACGGTTATCAAAATGTGGTAGATAGAAACATACCTCGTGAAAATATTCCTCTTATTCGTCGTAATGGTGGTATTATGGGTATAAAAAGAGATTAAAAATTAATCTTTAGCACAAACCTTTAGAATAAGGAATTGTTCCTCTCACTCTATGGTAACCTGTCTTTCTCTTCTCAGTGTAATTTTTGTTTCAAAAAAATTATTTGTAAATAATTTTATATTATATTTTATTTTAATAATTTTATATTTTATTTTAATAAATGCAAGATTATTATATATGTGTTCAAGGATCTACAGATACAAATATTATCCAGAACAATTCAGGTCAAAAAGCTGTTTTTAAAAAAAGTGCTTTATGGCCAAAAGGTTATCCTATCAAAATTGGATTTGACGAACATAATAGTGATGGAATTAAAAGAAACGTATATAATGATAATGATATAGATCCTCTTCAACATATAATTCAAGCAACAGACTGTAAATTAAGTCTTTCTGCTATAGTAAAAAGGGTTATTATTGAAAGGTTTCAACCTTTAGTAAACTTAAAATTTACGTTTGTAGACTATAAAGACGCAGATATTAGAATTACATTTAATGGTGAAGGTACATACTCATGTGTAGGTACATAAGCATTGGACAAAAATAAAAATAAGAATACAATGAATTTTGAGTGGTTTAGTATTAGTAGTATCATTCATGAATTTGGGCATGCTATTGGTATGGAACATGAACATCAAAACCCTTATTCTAGTATAAACTGGGACAAACAAAAAGTGTATGATTACTTCAATACATGGGATAAAGACAAAGTAGATGTTAACGTTATTAATAAACATGATGAATATAATTTTAATGCATCAAAGTTTGATCCTCTATCTATAATGATTTATTTTTATCCGCCAGAGTTAACATTAGATAATGTAGGAACTAGAGAAAATTGGCGTTTATCTGGATATGATGTTGAGTGGATTGCTAACACATATCCTAAAGAAAAATCTGATCCTGATTATATATCACCAGAAAAATTTTATTACGACACATATGGAATATCATTGGCTGCTTCAAAGGCAGAAAGTGATAGATTAGCAAAAAAGAGTCTTGCTTGGTGGATAATACTCCTTATTATATTTTTTAGTATTATATTTGTAATGATTATTGCATTTTTAATTAAAAAATTTTATATAAACACAAATCACGGTTACCAACAACTAAATAGAAGAAACATACCTCGCGAAAATATTCCTCTTATTCGTCCTGGTTATCAACAACAGAGAAACATACCTCTCGAAAATATTCCTCTTAACCGGGGTAATCGTCGCGGTATTATGGGTATTAGAGACTATTAAAAAGTATCTTTCGCACAACTACCTTTAGAATAAGGAATTGTCCCTCTGACTCTATGGTAACCTGTCCAGCATATACTTCTCTTGGGTGACCTTCTCTTAGGTGTCATTCTCTTAGGTGTCATTCTCTTAGTTGACTTCCTCTTAGGTGACTTCCTCTTAGGTGACCTCCTCTTAGGTGACTTCCTCTTAGGTGACCTCCTCTTAGGTGACCTCCTCTTAGGTGACCTCCTCTTAGGTGACTTCCTTTTGGTCAACATAAATTTATTTATAATCATTATAAAAATTAATATTTTAATATTTATAAATGAAGAACGAAGATGAAAAAATTAAAAGACAGGCATTCTCTATTTCATCAAAATTAAGTGTTTATAATCCATGTGAAATAAAAACGAAGTATATCGAGCAATTAGATAAAGTTTCTGAACCTATGTTAAAATATATTTTAAGTAAAAATTTTATGAAAGGCGCAGACATGAAAGCTGTACTTTGCTTATTTGATACTCTTTTTTTATCATTATTGCCTAAGAAAGAAAACGGCATTTATGTTTTAACAAAAGACATAAAAAAGTATATGAACGAATTGGATATATTAAGAACCGGTGCGGATGGAATTGTATATAATGCTACTTTTTTTTCAGATATTGAATTAGTTATTAAATTAGCGATTAATGAAGAATACAAACGACAAGAATACGAACGAGAAGAAGACGAAGAAGAAGACGAACAAGAAGACAAAGAAGAAAAACAACAAGAAATTAAAAGAAAAAGAGAAATGATGATTAGAGAATATTATATTGGTATTAAAGCTATGAATAAATTACGATATATAGTTCCTAATTTTGTTTACACTCTAGGATGTTTTATGTGCGATAAACCTTCTGATATTAATCCTTTAGAAAATTTATGTGAAAATATGTCTGGTTCAACAAGCCATTTTATAGTATACGAAAAAATACCAGGACATAAGGACATCAAGACAGTTGGAGATTTAATTGATAATAAATTAAGTTTTAATCAATGGTTAGTTATTTTCTTTCAATTACTGTTGGCTTTAGAGGTTGCGCAAAGAGAAGTTGAATTCACTCATTTTGATTTACATTTTGATAATGTTATGATTCGTAAAGAAGAAAATTTTGAATACTCTGTACCATTGGATATGTGTACATATACAATAAAAAATCCAGAATTTATTCCTGTAATTATTGATTTTGGACGTTCGACATGTAATATTGAGAATGAAACTATTGGTACATATACTTTTGAAGGATTAGGTGTATTAAATCATATGGTTCCTGGTCAAGATATGTATACTTTTATGTCCTATTGTTGTGATAAAGCAACTAATTACACTGATATAGATTTAAGAAAGAAAATTGCTTTATTACTTAAAAATTTTTTCGAACAAGATGATCCATACCCTATTGACATAGGAACTAGAACAATAGGAACTAGAACAAATCCTGTAAGACAAACACAAGAATATGTAGGAATAGGAAAACTTAAATCTATAGTAGATGTTTTCAAAAAGATACCTGTAACTCCTATAGCTCAATATACACCTCTTATGTTTATGAAATGGTTATTAGATGAATATCCTGCAGTTCTAAGCTCGTATATTACTGTAACAAAACGTAAGATGTATAAACCAATTCAGTATTCAGTAATGATAAAAAAATACAATGATATATTTAATTATGTACAAAAAGGAATAGATAAAGCAACTAGTATATTGTTGTCTAATTCTGGTTCTATTGGTAAAAAAGAAAGTTATGTTATAACTAAATACATGTGTAACTTATTAGAAATATACAACGACGATTTAGAGTCACAATCTTTACATACAAAAATACAAGAAGTAAATACCTTTTTATTATCTAATAAAGGTACACTAATATCTTTCGACATGATTATACTTGAAAAAGTTTTTAATATTAAAATACCATCTCAGGAAGACCTCGACACGTGTGTAAGTGATGTATTAAGTCTACATATATATGCTCCATCTCCATATGAAACAAGAATTTTTGTAGTCGGTAACTACGGTCAGTTTTCAGGAAACCCTCGTAATTATAAATTTGAATTAAGACCAATAGAAGTTGCAACTCAAAAACTTTATGATATTTTACGTTATGAGGATGAATTAAAAATATATCTCCAATTTTATTTTAGTATTTTACAGTTAAATTTAGAGGATGAGTTCAGTGATTGGTTAAATCGATTTGAAAACTCTAAGATTTATTATTTCTATACCAACAATATTCTGAAGAATGAACAAGCGCGCAGATGGGCAAAAACTTTGCTTATTTCGTCTAAAAATGATGAAGATTAGAATAAAAATCTATATCTTTTATTAGTAATACTATTATAAAATTTATATCTCAAATTTTATAGTAAAAAGTTTAATTTTACACAAGATAATGAGTAAATTTCATAACACATATATTAACTCGCGTTGCTATTATGTTTACTCAAAAATACTCATATTGCAGGTATATGCGCGCTTGATTGGTGATAATTGTACACCTCATGATCTGGATTTAGGAAAAATTAACTAACCTAGTCAATTTGGATAGCAAATTCGACATTGGCGCAATGTCAATTTTTTTGATATTATATTAGACTCTAGTTTTCTAAGCATGCGCCTACATTATGTACAGTTACGTTACGAGTCTGTAATCGCACGATATCCAAGCATGATCAGATGCCTTTATAATACGTCCATACAAATCGTCATGTTTTTCGTAAACCGATGGATTGTCGCAATCTAGAGTTTGAACCAGATAGTTTGATGCTCTTAGGTTTCTGGTATGGAACATGCTGTCTATTAATACTCTCTTTCCTTCAATAGGTTCATCACTAGCATAATCAAAGTCGCAGGTACTAATAGTTCCATTTTGAGTGATTTGATTAAAACCTGATTTGTTTAGCAAGTTTTTGATACCGACATCGCAACATTTTTCTTCCGGTGCGCAACCGGACTCGATCGCACGTATCAACATGGGACAGTTCATGTCACCACCAAGAACTCGATAGTCACTTTCGTTTTTATTGAGAAATTCTAATGCAAAGGTAAGCAAATTTTCCTTTGCATTCGTCAAGAAATTTCTCTTCGAATCGTCTCCTGACAAGTGAATACTAACCAATGATATGATGCTCTGTGTTCCAATTTCAGTTAAACGGACATAGGTTGCGTTTTTCCGATTGAACAATTTTGCTTCATCAGCTTCTGTAAAATGAAGTGTTTCGTCCTGATGAAGTGCTCGATAGGACTTGCTATCAAGAGTTTTTTGCTCATTCATTGTGAACATTTGCGATTTCCAGATGATTGCCGTTGCGAAATTGGATGAAAAGTCTCCTCTCGATGGGATAATTAACTTGAAATAGCCTGTATACTCTGGTAAGTTTTTAAGGATGTACGTAAAAAAGTAATTGTCCACTTCTTGCAACAGAACAATATCGGGGTTGTTTTGTATTATTTCATCTTTGATGAGAAGATACCTAGCTAGCGTCTGCTCAATGTGCTCGCTTTGTTTGTATTCCATATGCTCTTCGTATGTATTCTTGAATGTGAAGCCATGTTTTTCTTGTTGATGAGTTGTTGCCCCTCTAGCCAGAACATTCCATGACATTATTCGGATGGCACTAGTATCACCTTTATAGTTTCCAACCAGAGGTTGGCCGGACACGACCCTTTTGGTTCCTTTTGCGAGCAAAGATTCTATAAGGTTGACTGTCTGATAATTGGCTCCCAATATCATATTAAGTTCTTGTTCTCTCATTTTTATCTTCTCTTGTGCAATTTTAAGCTGCTCTTGCAAAAACTTAATCTGCTTAATGTATTGTGCTTCAAGATCTTCGATTCTTTT
>Ga0208226_1000220_pt1 | contig 17756 bp, 23 predicted proteins | sample LakMenE18May11ns_FD_150713 | JGI IMG/M metagenome (GOLD analysis project Ga0208226, IMG submission 150713) | Freshwater microbial communities from Lake Mendota, WI - 18MAY2011 deep hole epilimnion ns (SPAdes) | ecosystem: Environmental > Aquatic > Freshwater > Lake > Epilimnion/Euphotic zone ... | reverse complement strand
ATAGTATCAATGATTCAAGGGAGAGGAGCTATTTCATTTTTTAATATACAAGAGCAATTAGAGAAAATGAGTATTTCTAAAATTGGTTATCTTCCAACCTTAAATGACATCAAAGAAAAAATGAAAAAAAAATCTTGTATGCGTTACACATAATCTTACAGAAAATCGTACTGAATATTTATCTTGGGAAACGCATCCACATTTGCCTTGTGTGACAGCAATACATATGTCAGCAAATTTACCTCTTGTTTTTGAAAACTACAGATATGGAAATTGTTTTTACGTTGATAGGTGAAAAAAAGCGGAGATAAGATACTTGGAATAAATTTAAATAATGAATTGTATAATTTTAGTAGCGAAACCGATGTAAGCATACTAGAGTTTATTTATAATCTTATCAACGTTCCGGTTATTCAAGCAATAAACCACAAGATACAAATGGCTTCAGACAAGTGTAAAATTATAAATATAAAGGATATTGATCTTAATTTAAAAATATTTGAATTTAATATTACATCTTCTATCAAGCTAAATATGTTCTCTTATGGATATGAACAAATGAAAGAGAAACTTGAATAAAAGATAATTTTATTTTACTGGAATTGTACATCTTCCAATATTCTAAAAATAGGTAAAGGTTATAGATACCCGTTTTTATACCTTTAGAAATTCAAAAATAGTTTAAAGTATAGTTTTTATTATAAAAGCATGTCACAATCTCAACTTGGTCAAGAATTAGAAGTTATAAACTTTTATAATAACAAAGAAGACGGCTTTTTTATTGAAATAGGCGCAAGCGATGGTTTGGAATTATCAAACACTTACTTGCTCGAAACAAAATATAAATGGAAAGGAATTTGTTGTGAACCGATTCCTACAAAATTTGAAAAATTGGTAAAAAATAGACCAAATTCTTTATGTTATAAAGAAGCAGTATACAATCAGAGTGGATTGATACTACAGTTTGATATATCTAACAGTTATGACTTATTTTCGGGAATTTCCGAACACATTGACAGATATAAATCAATCGTTGATAACGATAAAACTACTGTTCATGTTGAAACAATTTCTTTATTAGACGTATTGAAAAAGTCTAATGCTCCTTCATTTATTGAGTACATGTCATTAGATACGGAAGGTTCTGAATTTGAAATTCTTAAAAATTTTGATTTTGAAAAGTATACTTTTGGATTAATTGATGTTGAACATAATTTTATAGAACCAAGAAGAACTGAAATTCGGAATCTTTTACTATCAAAAGGTTACATATATAAAGGGGAAAATAACTGGGATGATATGTACAAACATTTTTCTGTATAAAATGATTGATTAGTTAATACCATTTTTGTATTAACTAAATAGAGTTCTTATAATCTCTCATAATATTCTACAGCCGCTACTAGATTCATACAAAATTATATGAATCCAGCCCCGTAAAGGAGCTTCTAAACCATATGTAGCTCCATGGTAAGAAGTAAAACGAGGCTAAAAAAATACCAAAAGGTAATTTTCTAGCGAAATGGTATTTTAATTTTATCTGACTCGAGAGTTAGAGAAGTCATACTAGTCATCCTTATAAGACTAGGTTTTAATAATGATAATTCTTCAGGTCTGATATAATGGCTATTCAGATTAAGAATCATCAAATTTGTTAGTATAGGAAGAGTTTGTTCTAATACTTCGAAATTAGTATATGGTAAACTTAGGCACTTCAAGTTTGTTAGTTTAACAAGACTAGATCCTAATAAATCTTTTATTATTTTTTGCCTTGGACTATCTAGACCGAGAGATGTAAGATTTGTTAGTGTAGCAAGAATAGGTAATAAGATCAACAATCTATCTTTCATAATAAAATTATCTGCTATATTCAGATCAGTTAGCTCTGGTAGTTTATCGACAATAGATAGAAATGAGTTATATTTAGAAAAACTAATTCTATTGGATTGAAAATTGACTGTTTTAAGTTTAGTCATTTTACTAATAATCGGAACTAGCATTTCTATTCCTTCATCTGTGATATGATTATCATCAAAATTGATAGATATAAGATTTATTAATTTATTAAGACCAGGTACTAATAATTGTATTTCAGAATCTTTAAGTCTATTGTGTGACAGATCAAGTTTTTCTAAAGTCATATTAGAATTAGCTAGAGTTTGCGCGAATGAAGATATCACTTGTGCAAATAACTCTTTTTTTGGTTTAATTGGTTCATAGATATTTTTGAACTGAAATTGTAAAGATTTAAGTTTTGGTAGATTAGCAAAAATAGGTACAAAATGACGTGTTACTGGTATTTTAAGAGATAGAGTTGTAAGATTTGTTAGATTTGCAATATCAGATGTTAACAAATTAGCATTTATATCTCCAGTACAATTATACTTAATACTGAGTGATGTAAGCTTTAGTAAATCTCTTAAAATACTGTGAAAAAATAATGCTAAATTAGATTCTAATACACTGATGAAATGGTCATCAAGAAGTATTAGATTAAGACAAGTAAGATTTGGCATCATTCTAATAAGTTTTGTTAAACTTTTCCAACAGTTATTCTCAAAGGAACAACAAATATTTAATTTTGAACTGTAATTCAAAACAAAAATATTAAAAGTATTACAAACTTGGCGCAACCACATTGAGTTATTGTTTGAACAGAACTTTAAGACAAGCATAAATGCTTCTTCTATCATGAAAGTTAAAAATATTTTAAATATACACTTAAAATAGTAGAATTAAATTCAATTTTTAAATTAATTCTAAATTATATTATGAGCATGAAAAATTTTGTATATGACAATTTTATTTGTAAATTAGGAGAAACAGCTAAAGAAAATTGGGCACTTTTAGAAAAAGTCGAAAATCATTACCTTTTTTTCCATCTATCATCGTTTCCATCTGGTTATGTAATCCTTGAGTACAAAGATTCTGAGCCGACACCTTTTATGATTCAAACAGCCGCTCAACTTTGTAAAAATGGCACAAAATACAGAAAATTAACAAATATAAAAGTAGATTGGTGTAGATGTGATAATATTGAAAAAACAGATAAAGTAGGAGAGATCATTTTTAAAAGTAATCGTAAAGTTAAACAAATTACAATTTAAAACGCAACTTACAATTTAAAACGCAACTTACAGTTTTTAAAAATTTCAAACTATAATTTCACACTTACTTTTTTGATTTAATGTTCCAAATAAACGATCAAATATTGTGAAATACAAAGAATAATTACATGATGATTCACTACCATACTGATGATGAATCCAATGTAAATAGGGTGAATTCATGAATCCTGCTTTTTCTATTCTTATCGGGTAAGTATGTATATAGGATGCCCATATACTATTAAGAATTAAACATAAAAAAGCGCAATATGCATTATAATAAAAAATAAAGAATGGAGTAAAAAAGCTAAGATTTTCAAGTGTTGCATCTATCCAATGACTATGTCTTGCGCAATGTGATCCAATAGGCTGACATAAATGATGTTTTTGATGTATCTGATAATATAAGAATACATGACATGCTCGATGTAGAAAGTAAAATGTTATATCAACAATCAAGAAATATAGCAATGATAATAATCCATCGAACACGTTTGGAATTCCCCATGTAAACCGATAATATATTAAGTACCAAGTAAGTAAATAATTTATTATATTACCATGCCAGTCTTGTAGTGCTCGTTTTTGAGTTGAAATACTAAATTTTTGTGGTTTGACTAAAAAAGATGAAACTGAATAAAGAGTAAAATCGATCAGTGGTGTTAACACCATACCAATAAAAGGCAAAATATATTCAAACATAATTTAATAATAATAAATATATTAATCTTAAATATAAATTAATATAAACTAATTATCACGAGAGATAATAATACTAATAAAAGTATTATTATATAATAATCTTGATCTAAAATTTTAATTATCGATCCGGAGAAAAATCCATTTCCAAAAGAAATTTTCTATGGATTTTTAGAATTATAAATAAAAATATTTTTGCTCTTCCAAATTTTTGGACGAATCGTTCGGAGAAGGAAGAAAAAAAAGATAAATTTTTAGGTCGATCCATTTGGAGGACCTTCATCTCTCTCAAAATCTTGAGATTTAGTGAAATGGAAAGAGATATTTTAAATTTAACATATTTTTAGTATAAAAGTTATAATTCAACTATAAATTTCATGTTAAAAATGAAATATTTCATAAATATTTATGAAATATTACGAAACAAATCTAAACATAGCCTGTAAAAATATAAATGAATTGTGAATACTGTGGTGCAACATTAAAAACACTATCTTCATTAAAACTACATCAAAAAACAGCAAAATATTGTCTTTCTCAACAAAATATTACAACTATAGAAGAACACTCTTGTGGATCATGCAGTAAAAAATTTAATAGAAAATCTTGTCTAGATAATCATTTAAAAATATGCAAAGAAAATAGTTTTGAAAAAGAACTTCGGGTTAAGTATGAAAATCGTGAAAAAGAACTTATTTCTTTATACGAAAAAGATCGAATTATACAAGAAAAAGATCGAATTATACAAGAACAAAAACTTATCATTGAAGAACAAAAACTTGTCATAAAGGAATTTCAAGATGACCAAAGAAAGCAGAATAAAGATTTAACAGATCGCATACAATGTATTGCTGAGAAGGCAATAGCCAAACCATCAACTGTTAATAAAAACATAACCACTACAAACCAGATAATAAATAATATGATGCCAATAACTGAAGCACATCTACAAGAACACATCCATAATTTAAATCCTATTCACGTTCAAAATGGAGCATCTGGATATGCTAAATTCGCTCTTGAATATCCTCTAAAGGATATGATTATATGTACTGATTTTCAAAGGAGAAATTGTAAATACAAAGATGAAAATGGAAACGTTGTATCAGATCCAGAAATGACAAAGATAACAAAAAGATTGTTTTCTGCTATTAAGGAGAGAAATGAGGAATTGACTAATGAGTATTCAGCTGAATTACAAGCAAAATGGAAAGCTTTAAACTCTCTAGATGATATGAACGAGGAAGATTTTTCTGCTCAAACAAATGATGCCTTAGAATTTGTAATGAAGGTATTATCTCAAAAAAGGCAGGCAAATGAGATAGCACACGGTATGAAACCAGAATTATTTTACAGTTTCATTAGAGAATTGGCAGCTGGCTGTTACCGCGCGGATAAGTAAATTATAATAAATTTATTTATTATAATTAATAAAAATGTGTGATTTACATTGGATTTGTAATACTTTGTTAGAAACGTATAATACTTCTATTTTAGATATATCAGAACCAATTTTTAAAGAAGCGTGCATTGAAGAAGCCAAAAAATGTGCAATCGAGAATAAATACAAAACGAATTCAGAGAGAATTGTTCTGTCACAACTTATTATTAATCATTCTAGGGAAAGTAACGAACAATTATCACAACAAGAAAAAAAGCCAATTGCTGAGTTTATCGCAGGTCCAAAAACGTTAATAATGTTGTGGAGTGAAGAATACAAGAAATTAGTATATATATTTGGTGAAATTCATAACAAATATACTGACTGTGAAACTGCAACAAACGTAATGTTAATAGAAGATTATCTGGAACAATTGTTTAAAAATACTGATGTTTTTATAGATTTTTATCTTGAAACAGGTAGAAGAAAAAACACTTATGGTGAAAGTAGAATTGCGATAATTGCCAATCGTTTTAAAAATTGTTTATATGATCCTAAAGATAATGATTATGAGTGTAGATTATCTAGAATGCATTATTTTGATCTTAGAAAAGAAGCTTCTGATTTAACACCTGATCCAATGACTTATGCGGCTATTATGTTATTTAAATTAAATCATATGTTAAGTGAGTTACAAACAAATCCTACATTTGCTGATACTAAAAGAAAAAAAAGATCTATTCATAAATTTTTAGTAGCAAACGATTATTATACAAAAATTGAGCCAATTCTTCAAGAATTTTCTAAAATTAATATTCATGAACATAAAGACACAGACGAAGAAAAATATGCGGAATATGCAGAATTTTGGGATAAACAAATAGACAAACATGTGTTTCTTGTAAAAAAAGTAAGTAAATCTACTATGCACAAAGAAATTAAGTCTTTTATCAAAAAAGAAATTCTCAAGACTGAAAATATAAAAAATCTTATTGACACAGTCCGACAATTTATCCTCAACGTCGATCAATATGAAGGAGAACTTGATATTGATAGTCTAATAACTCAACTAGATGTTTGTAAAATTTTTATTTTAATTGTTGGTTTTGTTATAACAGATTATTACCTTTTGTCTCGTATATTTAAAAAGTTTGTACCAGAAAAACGTGCAACAGATGAACCGATAGAACCACATAATATAATCATATATGCAGGTGACGCTCATGCTGAAAAGGTGACAGATTTTCTAGAGAATGAACTTAAGTTTAAAATGATACATAAAAAAGGAGATAGATTTTCAGAAAAACCTACAAATTGTATAACGATGAAAGATTTTCCTCAACCTTTCTTCTCAAATCACATAAAGATAAATTGGAAAAGTATATAAATAATACTTTGTGAATATTATTTATATACTTTTCCAATTTAAATTTATTTACAAAATCTGGATAAAACAGAAATATTTTTTTGTTTCTCCAGATTTTCTGTCGGATGGAAGCGGCGGAGAAAAAACTTAATTTTTGAGCCTAATCCATTTGAATGACATCTCAAGATTTTTAGATGAGTGAAAATTTTTTAAAAGTATGAAAAACACATACTAATTAGATACAAAATTTACTTAATTTTGCATTTACAATTGTTTACAATGGTTTTCATTTTTTGTAAATGAGGTTTAAGAACACATTTTTATTAATAAAATGAACTGTGAGTTCTGTAATACTGAATTTAAAACAAAGACATCGTTAATTCATCATCAAAAAACAGCTAAATACTGTATTATATTACAAGGAACAGAAATAAATACTAATTTTACTTGCTTAAAATGTAATAAAAAATTATCAACTCAAAATAGATTATATACTCATGAACAAACATGTAAAAAACATATCGAAGATACAATAAGAAAAGAATGTGAACAAAAATTTATTGAAAAAGATAGAGTTATTGAGGATCAGAAACTGATCATAAAAGAAAAAGATAGAGTTATTCAGGAACAGAAGCTGATCATAAAAGAATTTCAAGAAGAATATAAAAGTAAATTAGAAAAGCAGAACAAAGATTTAACTGAAATAATACAGTCTATTGCAATTGAGAGAAAATGCGAAACTGTTTCTAAAGAATTACCAGATGCATCATATGAACTTGTTCCTCAACCTCGAATTCAATACTATGAGGAAAATGTAATATATATCTTGACAACTGCAAATATGAAGAAAGAAAGACGTTATATTCTGGGTAAAGCAACAAATCTAACATCTACATTGTCTGTATATAACAAATCAGATGAACACGAAGTTGTATATTATGAAAAATGTCCAGATCAAGAAAAAATGAGTGATGTCGAGACACTTGTTTTTTCCAGATTGAATCCATATAAAGAACAAGCCAACCGAGAAATATTTTTACTTCCAAAAGATAATACAATTGATTTGTTTTTAGATACAATTAAATTTTGTATCAAGGTTGTACATGCTTTCAGATACAATTAAATTTTATATCAAGGCTAGAAACAGGTTGTAAAATAAAAATAAGAGATTTTGAGATTAGTGAAATGAAAAGTGACAAATAAAATTATCAACAATTATTTCTTACTTCTCAAAGTTTCTCATTACTTGAGAAATAAGTGATGTGAATGATATTGAAGCAGAATTAGCGATAAATTGAAGAGCAATAATCATAAAATAAATTTGAATTTGAATTTTACGTTAATATAATAATTATATTAATGACAGATATTGATTTGTTTGATTATTTTCCATCAAAAAATAATGAATATAATAAATTATTATGGGTGATCGCATATGATATGCATATTTTTCGCTTATTGGCAAAGAATGAGAGATTCAGACTTGGAGAAACAGATATGAATATTGAGATTAGTATAAAACTATTAGGTCATGAATTGACACGTGGTAATATTACATTTAATGTTTATAAGGAAAAATTTGATGAATTAGTAAAAGATATAAAAATGAATAGTATTGATCTTGAAAAGGCAATCAATGGACAACTTTCATGTGCACAAGAATATGATCTTGCTCAATAAATTTAGCAGTTTTTATTTATCTGATAAAAACTGATAAACAACAGTTACTAGATTGTTAATTCTAGTAGCTATTTCTCGAATAATATTGGTAAGTAATTCAATCGTATTTTTGACTTCTGGTGTATATAATGAATCGGTGGTTTTGTTTAATTCATCTATCTCTGTATCATGACAAGGTTGTCCATATTCACGTAAAAAACGTAAACAATATTTGAGTAAACATTTAACTTGATTTTGCGCCATTCCTACATGTAAGACATTTTTTAGAAATGCAACATCTAAGGATGCTTCTACTTCATCACGTTTTAGTTGATTTTTTCCAGATAATGCAATCATACAAACCTTTACATCTTCTATTACAGTACATAATGAATCGAACGAGTTTTCTTCTAATTGTTTTATCATATTTTGCCAATATATTTCATGAATAGACTCATAAACAAATTTTTCCATTTTATCTAAAGTATCTTTGTGTATTTCATTATTTTGATTATTTAATATCTTTTGTGCATTAACACCAAAAATTTGCTTTGTGTGTTTATCAAGAGTACGCTCAAGTTTTTCAGCAGGTTCTTGTATCTCAATAGGAGATGATACTTTCATTTCAGATAATAAACGATATGCATCTCGATATGTTCCAGCTAGTTTTTCTTTATCAAATTTTTGCCATTCAGTAAAAGATGAGACATACTCATTTAAGACATTTTCAAAATTAGTAATCTCATTTTCTTTATCATTTTCTTTATCTTTTTCTTTAATATGCACATTATAAAGATTTTGTGATGCTTTAATCAGGCGTTCTCCACCAATTTCACCTATTACTTCATTCGGAAAGTAATACACTATATAATGAGATAAAAACTTTCTTGTAAGAGTTCGAGTACATGATGGTATTATTTTTTGCAATGCTAATAAAGCATTTGACAATATAGTTGAATTTATTAAGCAAGTAGACAAATTATTAAACGTATCAGTGTCTTGTTCTATTTGTTCTAAAAATATCTTTCTTATATTTTCCATTTATTACTAGGAAATTAAAATTTCTTTTCTTAAAAGAAATGAAAACTTTTTTTACAGTTTTTATAGAAGCGCTTTTTATTGGAGTTATTCTTGCAATCATGATGTCCTTAAGTATGCTAATAGTGCCTAAAAATCATATTATCTGGATTGCTATTGCAGCTTTTGTGTGCGGAGCGTCTTTTCACATAATATGCCAAGTTACTGGTCTTAATGATTGGTATGTAAAAAATTACTATAAATAAAGAAAATATAAGTAAAGAAAGCAACTAAAGAAATAAATTATTATACTTAAAAATGGATCAAATTGGAATCATTTACTATTCACCTTTTTCGATATGGTTAAAATATGGACTTATAAAATTAAAACCATACATTTTTTTTCCAACCATTAAAATACAAGAAGATAAATTGATTAGTGTACATTTGAATGAACATTACTTTAAAAATATTTTTATATTATAAAGTAATAAATGGGTAATGTTTCTGGAAATATAAATACTTTAGGAAACCAAGTAGGAAGCGCTCAAACAAGTATTGGGCAGGCGTCTTCAGAAATGCAAGTAATTTCTTCGTATTTTATTGGTGCAATTTTAGTTATTATTGGTATTGTATGTATCATATTTGCTCTTGTTCCAACAAATAAATTAAATTGCAATAGCGATCAAGAAAAGATGAATTCTGATTTTATTTGCAACAAGCATGATTCTGATACTGCTGCTGCTGCTGATGATGCTGTTAAATGCGACAAAGCAAAAAGTGATCTTGACTTGAAGAATAAAGAATGTAATGTTAAAACTCGTAAATATATATTTTTATTAGGCGGATTGTGTATACCATTCGCGATATTTATAATATGGTATTCAAGATGGTGGAATAAGAAGACACATGAAAATCCTGGATATGCTCAACTTGGTGCAATGACAATGGAAGCAGGTCTTTTATCACAAGTATTTCATGGAAGAAGGTAGACATTTATTTAAATCAAAGGTTTAAAAACAATTGATAGAAAGATAAAATGTCAGTAAAGAAAATTTTATCTTTGACAGGGGGTGGTAAACAATTGATAGATCTCAATGGTGATTCAATAAATTTTGATCTTACTTTTACAGCTAGAAGTTCAGAAAACTCAGATTTTCATGCACTTGTGGTTGATCAGAATACATTAGATAAAGTACCACATGATAGTTTAGAATTTAAGAGAGCAAATGGTTCTATTTCTGGAAATATTGTTTCAGATAAAAATCTATATCAAAATTATTTTCTGTGTCTAAAATCTGACAAACCATGTGAGGTAGAAGTTATAATTAACAAAAAAGAAATTCAACCAGCTCAGCCTCAACCTCATCATCAGCCTCGGCCTCATCCTCAGCAAGTTAATGCAACAGAACCACGTGTCAAAAATGTAACCCCACCTCCTTCTAGCACAAATTGGAAACTAATTTGTATTGTTATTGTGATTATTATAGGAGGAGGATTGTGTTATTATATGTATGTTAATAAAAAGAAACAACAAAAAAATCAAAATATTGAAAACACCATGACTCCTTCTATATCAACTTTGATTACATCTCCTTCTCTAGTATCTGGATTTACAAATAGTCAAACTCCTAGCTTATCTGAAAGGCTAGATAAATTACTTCAATAATCAGACTTAAGAGGACAAGATAAATATTTTAAAGATGTCATCATTTCAACAACTAATATCTAACAGCATTGCTTTGCTTGAAGGGCAACAAAACAGTAATGTATCAGGAGCTTTATCTGAATTTTTACAATCTCAAGGTTTAAATATGAATGAAATTTGGCAACCTTCAGCTGATATTGTTGAGAATAATGATAATGTTACTGTATATATGAATATACCAGGTGTAAATAATGATTCGATTGATGTTGATTTTTTTAACGAGCGTGTTGTAGTGACAGGTGAACGTAAACGTACTTTTTCAGATGAAATGACTGTTGTGAAGAATGAGATCATTTATGGAAAATTTGAACGTCATATTAATCTTCCTATAAGTGTTACTAACCGTGATAGTGTAAAGATTTCTTCTAACAATGGAGTTTTGGTTATTGTTATTGATAAAATAAGGGAAGGTAGAAATAGATTTAGTCTTAGAGTTCCAAGTAGTAGTATAGAAGATCCAGAGTAAATTTATTATTTAATTTTTATAATCTTCTTTGATTATAAAATGGTATCAACTGGTCCTTATTCTCAATCTAATAATTTTACTCATATGTTCAATTTTGTTGATTTACGTGGAAATGCTTCTTGCAAGGAAGATGATAATAATTCTCTTATGGGTGTGATTAATAATAATCCAAATTTTTCAAAGTTTAAATATATTGTGGAACGTGCAAGAATGAATACAAATTTGAGTGATCCACAATCAGATTTTACCTTATTTATTCCACTAGATACTTTCATTTCAAGATTAGAAATAGAAGGAATGGATATTTCTATGGCTCGCAATATTGTGAAAAGCGCAATGCTTGATAGAAAAATAACTTCTGAACTATTAGAGGATAGCAATTCCTCATATTTTTTTACAAAAAGTAAATCAAATAATTTATTTATCAATAATATGAATGGTATAACTTACATTAATGAGGACATACGGATTATTCAAAAAGATATTATTACTGACAATGGAATTATACACGTGATAGATAATATCATATTGCCTTCTTTTTTTTATGATTAAAGATAAAATATTTATGTGTAATTTACTTAATTTATTTTTTATATTAATTTATTTTTTATATTAATTTATTATAAAAATGGAAACGGAGAACTGTAATTTACAATGGATTTGTGAAACTTTATTAGAAACGTATAATACTTCTATTTTAGATAGATCAGAAAAATTTTTTAAAAATGCATGTATCGAAGAAGCAAAAAAATGTGTTGAAGAAGAAGTAATAAACTCTGTAGAAAAAAGTAGATTTACGAAATCTATTGACAATAGAAGAATTTTAACAAGGACAGTTCTTTCACAACTTATACTTAATCATTCTAATGAGAGTAATCCAGAAATTCCACCAGAAAATAAAAAACCAATTGCTAACTATATTGGAGGTCCATTTACTCTAACGATGCACTGGAATAAAGTATATAAAAAAATAATATATATTTTTGGAGAGACTCATTCTAGAAAAACAGATTGTGATAAGTTCAAGAGAAAAGATGGATTCTTTGGAAAACAACATACAATGTTAATAGAAGATTATCTAGAACAATTGATTAGAAATACTGATGTTTTTATAGATTTTTATCTTGAAATTGGTAGAGACCCAAATTTTACTGGTGACACTAGAATTAGTAAAATTACTGAACGTTTAAAACATTGCTTTTACAATTTTAGACGTCCTATTCATGCTGAACCTGATTATTTTGGACCTAATCCTGAAAGCGGTTTTCAGTTTACCGACTCACACGATGACACTATTATTAAATGTTGGTTATCTAGGATGCATTATTTTGATCTTAGACGAGAAGCACACGATGTGAAACCTGATGATATTTCTTATCTTTGTGTTAAAATGTCAACCTTAATGTACATCTTAAAGGATATTAGAGATGATGGTGGTGATATAAGTTCTTATCCAATGATTATTGCTAAATTTTTATTAGATGTTAAGTATGAAGAAAATATAAAACCGATTCTTAAAAGTTTTTGTGAAATTGCATCACTACAAGATTATAAGAAGTTTTGGGATGAAAAAATAGATGAACATAAATTTCTTTCAAAAAAAGTAACTAAATTTAAGTCGCGTCATATGCACACAAAAATCAAAACTTTTATTAAAAAAGAAATTCTTAATACTAAAATAAATGAAAATATAATTGATCCAGATTTTTTTGTTCAGTTAGTTAAACAGTATATTGAGACAATAGATAAATATAAGGTAAATGGTAGATATAATTTTGCAGATGCTCCAGAAAGTGATATTACATTACTAGCAGAATCAAAGTGTATTTCATTTTTTATTGTAATTAATACTTATGTTGCAGATTATTATCTTTTGTGTCGTATATTTAGACAATTTGATCTTTCACTAGGCGCTAATACTGAACGTTGGACAGATGAACCTAAAGAACCACATAACATAATCATATATGCAGGTAATATACATTCAAATAAAGTGAGAAGGTTTTTACAAGAACTTGATTTTGATGTTATACACTCTACTGACACATCAGTTGAAAATTGTATATATATGAAAGATTTTCCACAACCTTTCTTTTCCAACCATCCAAAAGTAAAATGGGGTGATTTTGATGATATTCCTATGAAATTACGTAATTCAATTATATAATTATTTTCTAAAAGATATCTTAAGTCTGCACATTGGACATAATGATTGTATTGAAAATAGAACTTTAAGAGTGCATTTTTCACACATTATGTGAGAAGAATGACATGGTAAAGAAAGTACTTCTCCTTCTTCATAACAAACTATGCATTCACCAGTATTTTTTACAAGTAGTTTAAGAAAATCAGCTTTAGCTAGTTCATCATCCAAAATATTTGGAAAAATTTCTAAAAGTGCTGTTCGTAATGGATTACGAACAAGATGATCTATCATACAATATTCTGCTATTTGATTGATAATTTGGTAATCTTCATCATATTTTGTTATTGATTGGTAATAATCAAAATCAAAACCATGTATCTTTAATGCTCTCTCGCGGCAAATTGACGCTTGATCATCAAAATGTTCTAACTCAAGTGTTATATTTTTTTCAACATAATCTATAACTTGTAGAGTTCTAGGTATAATTTGTTCTTCGAATATAAGTGCTTTATAAGAAAATACACGAACTCTATCACGATATTCTAGAGTGACACGCACAAAATATCCAAAACTTTCGTTTTCTAGCAAACGAAATTCTTTTTGATAATTATGTTCTTTTAAAGCTTCCGTTCGCATTATATAAGCTCTTTTTTTAGACTCCAAACATTTTTTATGTTTGTGTTTGCGATTCATACGACGAGTTGGGCCTGATAAAAGAACTCCTGTACCATATGACCATATATCTGGATCATGACATATTATAATATTGAGACACCTATCTAATTGTTCAAAATGAATATTAGGTGCTTCAATATTCATAAGACATCTCTTTGATCGTCTAGCATAGATTGTTTCAAAAAATAGTCTTTGTGTATCAGCACTAATGAATTGCATAAGAGTAATTTATATATTTGTTTTATAAAAATCAATTATATATATTTTATTCTTTTATCAGAATAAAATATTATTTAATTGTAAATTTAGATAAAACAATCAGTGTTGCCTGATTTAACACAAATCCATCGAGCAAAAACAAAGAAAAAATCTGATAATCGGTTCATATATTTAATTATTATTTCGGGAATGTTCACTTTATGTGAAAAATGCATATCAACTATCCAGCGCTCAGCTTTTCTTGCCTGAGTACGGCATAAATGGGCAAGTGCATCTGGAGTTGTTACTCCAGGTAAAATAAATTTTGTTAATTTAGGACACATCTTTTCCATTTCATCAATCATATTCTCCAACTCAAGAATTAAACTTTCTGATAATTCTGGAAGTTTTTTATTTGTTTTGTCAATAGTTGCAATGTGAGAATTAAAATCTTGTAGAGTCCTCTGGATTTTTCGTAGCATATCTGTATCCGTCATATGTGTACATAAAAGACCGATTCTGGAATTAAGTTCATCAATTTCTCCTATAACTTTAAAAACAATTGAAAATTTCGGAGCACGACTTCCATCGTACAATGATGTGCTACCAGTATCTCCGGTTTTAGTGTAAATCTTCATATTATACTTTATTTTAATAAACGAATGTTTAAATTCATTTTTATATTTTATCCAGAACTACCAAAACCTTTTCCACCCCTTTCAGTATCTTCTAATGAATCAACTTCAATCGATTCCATTAAAATTAACTGTCTAGGAATAATTTGAACAAGCCTGCATGGAAGTTTTAATTCAACAGCTGATGGGTCAGTTTTGATCAAAGCCACTATTATTGATCCTGTATAACTACTATCTATAATACCAATGCTATTTGCAAGAGCCCATCCAGTTTTTGATATAGAACTTCTTCCAACTAAATCGAAATAATATCCATTTTCTGGTTGTACTTGTATTCCAGTGTCGTAGTAATGAACACCTCCAACTACTTTTATCTTTTTTATTAAAGATAAATCGTAACCAGAATCGGAAAATCTGGTTTTTTCTGGTTTTGGAGCATCTGAAATGGTTCTTGCCCATCTAAAAGAAGGTAATCTATCTGTAGATTGTTTAGTTACAAGAGAAACAAACATTGTATATTTTCTTTGCATATATATAGAAGCATCTTTGTATAGTATACATAAGAAATCAATAGCATTAACTCCATTCCATTCGCACTTTTCAGATGTAATAATTGTTTTAAGACCTGAAAAATTGGATAAACTTTGAAGCATAGAAATATTTTTGCTAGAGATACTACATATAGGATATCCGTTGTTAGAGTTCAAAATAGATCCAGAAGAGTCAAAAAGTCCTCTCACAAAATCTTTTTTAAATTGAATAGAATTTGGAAAACCAGTTGGTTTTAAATGTATAGTGATATCTTGTACAAGTTGTTTTGATATTATACTAAAAGAAACATTACAACCATTTTTTGTAATAAGGATCATGGGTGATATAAAATCACGAAGTTTTTGTATAATTTCCAAGTCTTTTTCTTGAAAATTAATACAAATTTCTTCGTCTTTTGCAACTGTACCTACTCCAACTATCCAACCTAGTAAATAAGCTTTTTGTTCTGAATCGATATTTGTTAACAAATAAGGATCTAGCATTTTATTTATTTTAAATAAGGATAAATCTTTAATTAATTTTATTTTTCGATGTTTAAGATAAAGTTAAAGACAAACATTTAGTATATATAACATGCTTGTAAAGAAGGAAATATTACACCCTATCTTTCTAGAGTGCTCTGAGTACGCAGATGATACTTTTTGGGAAAACATTTTTGAAGAACTTGCGTATGGAAAATCCCCGTATGGAACTTACATTTCCAAAGATTTTCTATGTTGTAGCTACAAAAAAAAAGAATTTAGTTATAAGATTGAAAAAAAAGATCCAGAAACTATTTACAAAGAAGTTTATGCATTACTAACTAAAAAATTAGGCCTTCTTTCTCATCGTGAAAAAGTAAAAAAGAAAAAGTTTTTTACAGATATAGAAGATAGTATAAAAGATACTCGAAAAAAATGGAGTGATATTAAAAAAAAAAATATGAAAGAACTTTTGATAGAATTATACGTTACTCGTATGAAAAATAAACACATGTTGTCTATAAAACAAGCTAAATACCTGATATCTATTATTCTAATCGCTATGGTTTTTAAAGTAATTACTGCAAATAACATTGATTATAGTGATGGTCGTATAAATAGTATTGAAGGTATTGATTTTGTTAAAAAACAGATTATAATAAAACATGATCTATATTCTATGGAGGTAAACTTTGCACCTCATATTTTTATAGATAAAAAGGTAATGGCTGATAATTGGGAAAAGTTTTTAGAAAATTTACGTAAAATTTCAGAAAAATAACAATTATTATTGAGAATTATTGATGTATTTCTTCAATTAATGCAAAAGGCATAATATTTTCATTAATAGAATCAATAAGTTTAAGATTGTCCTTTACTCTGCGAATATCCCAACTACAGACAAAAGTGGATGATATAGCATCTTCTGAAAGTTTAAAATGCCAATTAGTACATCTTCCTATTTTTTCAGGTGGTAAAACCAATCCACCTTCTATATACTTTACCCAATCCAGTTCTACCTCTAAAAACAAAGAGTTATTAACAATAGTCCATACTATTTTTCTCCCAGGAAATTTATACTCCTTATCATTTTTTAATTCTTTTGGAGTCATTTTTCATATTCGTCTTTTGTGTTTTAAACTATCTTTAATTGATATTATGTTTTTCAAACTATAATTTTTAGACTAAATAAAAGTTTTAGTTAGTCTAAAAATTATAGTTTTAGTATAAAACATAATGAAATGTTTCAGAACTACAACAAAACGAATTATAGAAGATCTTATAATAAAACCAAACCCAAAAGTCTATGTTATAGATTTTAAAAAGATAGAAGAAATTAAGAAAGAAATTATTGAAGATCGTAAAAGACTTAATATCAAAAAATAAGACTTCAATTATTTGTTATTAATATAATAAATTTTTATTATATTAATGTTTATTTTACAAAAACTCATACTCTTCTTCTTTATTAAATTGACTTTTTATTTATCTGCATCAAATATCTCTTTATCTCCATCAAATATGTCTTTACGCCATATGTATGATTCAGATAAAATACAATTTGCATAAATAGCAGAATGATCTTCGCACTCTAAATGATAGTATTCTACAGATTCACATTCATTATCTTGGTAAATAGTGTTTCCGTTTATTATATCATTCGCTTCAAGCAATAATTTATCATTT
>Ga0208226_1000218_pt1 | contig 17863 bp, 6 predicted proteins | sample LakMenE18May11ns_FD_150713 | JGI IMG/M metagenome (GOLD analysis project Ga0208226, IMG submission 150713) | Freshwater microbial communities from Lake Mendota, WI - 18MAY2011 deep hole epilimnion ns (SPAdes) | ecosystem: Environmental > Aquatic > Freshwater > Lake > Epilimnion/Euphotic zone ... | reverse complement strand
CTGGTTACACTGGTTACACTGGTCCTACTGGTTTACCTGGTAGTTCACAAAACACAGGAGCTACAGGTTATACAGGTTATACTGGATACACAGGGTATACTGGTACTACTGGTTATACCGGTCTTACTGGATATACCGGTCGTACTGGGCCTACCGGTCGTATTGGGCCTACTGGTATAGCTGGTAGTTCAACAAATACAGGAGCAACTGGTTATACTGGATATACCGGTCGTACTGGCCCTACTGGTTTACCTGGTAGTTCAACAAATACAGGAGCTACTGGTTATACTGGTTATACTGGTTATACCGGTCCTACTGGTTCACCTGGAAGTGCACAAAATACAGGAGCAACTGGTTATACTGGATATACTGGTCGTACTGGTCATACTGGTTCACCTGGCAGTGCAGCAAATACAGGAGCAACTGGTTATACTGGATATACTGGTAGTACTGGTCCTACTGGTTCACCTGGCAATGCGGCAAATACAGGAGCAACTGGTTATACTGGTTATACTGGTCGTACTGGAGTTACTGGTTACACTGGTTACACAGGTTACACTGGTTACACTGGTTACACTGGTCCTACTGGTCTACCTGGCAGTTCTTCAAATACAGGAGCAACTGGTTATACAGGTTATACAGGATTTACAGGTTACACTGGTTACACTGGCTTTACAGGTTTTACAGGTTACACTGGTTATACTGGACCTACTGGTTTACCTGGTAGTTCATCAAATACAGGAGCTACAGGATACACAGGTTATACTGGCCCTACTGGTTATACCGGTCCACCTGGTACTGCATACAACACAGGAGCTACTGGTTACACCGGTTATACTGGTTATACTGGACCTATTGGTTTGCCTGGCACTTCCACAAATACGGGTGCGACAGGACCAACTGGTCCATCCGGATTTGATGTGTTTGCAGGTCAAAAAATATCTTCAGTTGATCCTGTATCTCTTCTAGTAAATAAAAATACTCTTATCAGAATAAATGTTGATAAAGTAGTTTTAACTTTAATGGATACTGTAACAATTGGATATTCTACAAATATAAGTGATACATCTCCACAAGGTGGTATTATTGGTACGAATTATAAATTTGTAGATCCAGGTTATCTTGAGTTTAACTTTACTCCAGCTGCAACAGGAAAAGTTTGCTTTTTCGTAAAATCAAAAAATATGTTCGGAAATGATCAATTAGGGTATCTTAAAACAACTGCTATAGATATTAAAAGTCCATTCCCTTCATCAATCAAAACTGTTGCTCCTGCGTCTGGTGCTTTTGTAAAAAATGTTAATATATCAATGAAGATGACTCTTGATGATGTTACAGCAGCTGCACCTACCGCAACTATTTGGTATTCCACATTGCATAATGCCTCATCCCCGACTCAAATAACTACTCCAACTGCAACTTTTGATTTCAGTGGAGTCGGTACAAGTGATCTTACTTTTAATTTTACACCTACCAACTCTGTGGGGACTAACTTATACTTTTATGTAAAAGCTATTGCTGATTATGCAACACAAGGTTCTTATCTAGTTAGCCCAGCTATCACAGTTGTAACTCCATTCCCTACTGGTACACCATCTGCATTACCTAGTCCTATTATACAGTTAGTCAGTACACCAATTACTCTAACACTTGGTGGAGTTACTACAGGTGCTCCTACTGCAGATATTGAATATGCGTATAGTAAAGGAGGAAGTCAAACTTCAATAGCAACTCTTCCTTTCACTGGTGCTGGTGGAAATGAACTTGTTTTTAACTTTACAGCAGGAGCTGGTAAGACAGAAGTATACTTTTATGTAAAAGCTATTGAAACAGATGGTACTACTAAAGACTCAGGTTATCTTGAAAGCACTAAAGTTACTATTAATCCTCCAGCTTGGATACCATCAGGAACAATATCTGTAACCAGCGATGTTTCTATAACTAACAAACTTATTCGTTCTTATCAAAACAAACTAACGTTTTCTTTTAACATGAGTACTGATTTTCCATCAAATAATCCAAATGACTTATTTAAATCATTAGAAATTAATTCAACCAGTTTTCCTTTAGGTAGTATAACAGTATATACAAGATCAGTTAGTATTTTATATACAGCAAATGCAATAACAAATTTTGATTTTGTTTTTACTACAAATTATAATAATATATATACTTTTACAGTTTACTCAGGTGAAATATATACTTTTCCAACATTAAATAATACAATTTTTACTCCAAATCCTATAACACTTTCAAAACTTGCTAACTTTACTTCAACTTTTAATGCGATTTTACCTACTGGAATGACTGCAGATATAACAATAACTCCTTCTACTTACACACCTCAAACAGAGTCATCAAGTATAACAAATGAAAAAGTGACATATTCTACAACTATTTTATATGATGTAACACATACCGGTACAATAAAACTTAAATATGGTGCATCATCTGAAAAAAGTTACGGATGGGCATTAACGTTAAATGATTTAAATATTTATACTTTCCCAACTACATTCACATATGATGGATCTGGAAATGGTTATGCAGGAGGATTACATCTTAAAGAAAATGTTGCTGGAAGTCTAATATTAACTTTTACAAATTTTGATAAACTTCATTCAGATACTACAGGTGATCAAATAGATTATGTTAAATTTTCTCAAGATGGAACAACAAATACTATTAATTCAGGAGTCCTTTCATGTAATAAAACCAGTGGGACAATTACAATTTCTTCAATTACACCTACATCTACTTTACCTTTAACGCTTATAGTTAGACTTAAAGGTCCAGATAATACACTTAGTCCAGAAATAACTAGAGTAATACAGTCTTCTGAAATAGCAAGTATTGCATTATCTGCTGCTCAATTAAAATCTGTTGCACAAACTTATGCTAGTGCATATTCAAGTGCTCAATCATCTGATTTTACGAATGCTTTTAAAAATGATGTACTTGCAAATATACCAGCAAATGCAACATGGAAAAGATTTGGAACTCTTTGTACTGGTAAAGAAATAACTACATCTACTGCTTCAATGACTTATATTTGCGCAATACCTAGTTGGAGAACCACTATCTCAACAACACCGACGCATACGATTGATATAACTACAAATCTCAAAGATATGGGTGCAGCATCTGATCTTGCACCACTTGGTGTTGGAATTGCTACAGTAGGTAGCATACAAGTTACAAACGTATTAATGCGATATTTATGGACTTTTTCATCAGGAAGAGTTTTAACTTCAATAATCTTCTATATGAGCTACCCTGGGTGGAACTCAGAATATATAAATATGGAAGTTGTTGGTTCAAAAGATGGTATTAATTTTGTACGTATTCCAAGCGAATGGTGTGTCGGAGGTACTAACACGGTTGAAGATACTTTTCATATGAAATGGAATCGAAAGTCTAAAACTACAAATACCGGGGCTTGGGTATTTGCCAATGATCTCACACCTGTAACAAATCTAACGTCAAGTAATAATATTAGTTCAGGAAAATATATTCTTTCAAAAAATAATGCAAATCCTATACTTGCTGTTTTAGAACTCAAAAATACAACAGATTATATCTATTATGGTTTTGGTATGGTAGGTAGTTCATCACCATTTTATGGAACCGCACCATCATCAGTGCCAACACAGACTAATGATCCTGCTCGATACTTTGCAGGATGTCCTTGTGGTGACAGACTTTACATGTCAAATACTTCAACAACTGTTGCAATCTCAAACCCTCAAGTACTTGTAACATTTGTCGGTACAAATAATGATTTAATGGGTGTTTATATGCCATGGTTAAGAAGTCAGTTTGGAACCTCGAATTATATTATACCAATAGTAAGTAGTGCAAATGGTATTCAAATAACTACTTATAAGGAATGGAGATTAAGAGCCGCTTCATCTACTCTTGCAGCTCTTGGAGAATTTAGCGTATATTTTTGGAAATTAGGATTATATCGGGACACTACTACATCTACTAATGATTTGTACGGAATTTCTCCAAATAATTACGTACAACAATATGCGAATATTATAAATATTCATGACGGAACAACAACTACAACTCCTGCTTCTGGTACAAATATTAAAGACAGATTTGTTGTTAGTAAACCAGCTTGGGAATCAACAGATACTTTATATCTACAGACAGAGCCTGTAAAAGTTACATTTAAAAATGAAAATTCGTATTTAGAACTTATTCTTGATGTGACAGGAGATATAAATGTCATTAGATTTCCTTCGTATATGTATTGTGATCAATATAAACAGGGTGGCTCATTAATACTCGAAGCAAGAATTAACAGTGTTGCTAACTGGGTTCCAATGGTAGCAACTTCAACATCTAACGCATCAAAACTTCTTGGAAAAGATGGAATATTTACAACTACTAAGTCTAATAATGCTGGAAACATACCTTTAACATATAATACATTTAGTATCACGCCTACTACATACATAGCACCATCAACCGTTTCTTCTTTATCTGGTCATGGATCTCTCAGACAAGGTACTGAAACTCCAGGTTGTAAAATAAAAATTGACGTCAGTGGTGGTTGGAATAAGACATCTAATACGATTAGTGATTTTGATATACATTGCGTTTTATCAACTGAAAATCCACCATATTGGCCTGGAAATATACCTTTTAACTGTACAGTTACTAATTATAATAATTCTTCTGGTGAAATTACATTTACTGTATTACCATTGTTTGCGGGGCAAGGTATGTTTGTCGTTTTTATTAGGGATGGTCTTGGCTCTGGTGTAATTTCAAAAAGAATAAAGAGTGATGTATTTACAATACAAGATCCGGAGATTGCAATTTCTTCACCAACTATTTTTGCAACTTACCCAGTTACTTTATTTGTAAAATTTACTGCTACTCAAAATTTCACGTCGGCTTCTTTATCATTATTTTATGATTCAACAAGAATTTCAGGAAATCCAACTCCATGCGGTTCTGGTGTTATTAATTCATTAACAGGAGGAAGTATAGGAGAAGGTTTAATCAGATGTACTTTTCCATCACAAGGAGGACCTTTTTATATTTACGGAAAAATAACAGCTCCATATACTGGATCTTATGTATGTACAATAACAACAATAAATGTACTGAATAAAATAGCTAGAATTAATTATGAAACATTTGGTTTTACACCAAATGGTACAGACGGTATAACTGTACCTTATTTTCCTACTAATTTACATTCAGATTTTACTACTGCGTATACTCCTGCTGCATCAACAAAACTTAAGTCATATTATCGTGACGTAAATGGTATTTGGGCACCTATTGGAACAAAATTACTTGCACCAATGATTACAGGTATTCAAGGAATTGGAAATTTCATAACATACAACATTGAATCAACAGGAGTATATGCAGTAATAATTATAGAGTGTGACGCTATTAGCCTTAGTACAGTAGCTGTTGGATGGTATATATATCCAAATAATATTATGACAGAGATGCAATCAAATTATAATTACCTTTCATATGGAGTTGCAAATCCTGGTTTTACTGACACTACAATTGTTAAAGATGATAAAGGTTTAGACTTTATTAGTAAAACAAATCGTTCTACATCTATAAATTTTGTTTTAGCATCACAGTCTGGTGTAAGTAATAGATGGTATAATGGTATTAAGGCACCTTCTTCAACAGCTTCATTTAACGGAACTACTACGCAAAGACGAAGCAATGGTCTTGGTGGAGGAGTTATTTTACAAGATTACATTACGATTCACAAATTTACAACTCCATTAAAAACAAATTGGTATAATCATTGGTTTTTGTCAAATGGTGACACAAATAGTCCTGGTGCTCAAATAAAAGCAAGAGAAACTGGAAGATTTGCAGAATATGTTGTCATTAAAACTCCAATGGAAGATGATGAACTTATCAGTCTATCATGTGATTTTGCGAATCGATGGGGAGTTCCATTTGCTGGGCCTACTATAAAAACATTTCGTTTAGTAAATACTGGGACAGGTAGCATTTCAATCGGATATTTTGCTCTTTCAAATAATAGTAAAATGTCGCCAAATTTACTTGATGCGACAGCGTATCAAAATACTACTTATATTATGTCTGATGGTACTACACCTAGCAGTGTGACAACATGGAAAAATGCAAGTACATCTACTAATCCACATCAAACTATTCCAGCTGGTGGATATTTGCAAATATCATTGGGTGCAAGTGTTGAAAATGCAGGATTTTTACAAATTGGTCTTGTAACTTTCAATACAGGAGCAACATTAGTGATGGACATTAAATTGTTAAATGGATCTTTCGAAAGATATGATTTATGGTATCATTATTCTGGTTCTGCTGTAAATGCAACCACAACAGCAATCGCAAATGTAGGTTCAAATATAAAATCTTATGCTAAAAATGGAGTGTTAATGCCTTGGAAGCAAAAGTATCGCACAAACCAAACTGAGACAGCAAACTTGCCTTACACGCTTCCTTTTTATAATTCTTCTCTAGAAGGAAATGATGATTATTTATTGACATTATCATCTAATTTGATGGCTACAAAGTGGGATGCAGATCAAGCATTCACTTATCGTGATAATAATCGGAGAAATGGTAGTTTTGTTACAGATCAAATTCTTACTTTTACTAATTTTAATACACCTGCAACATACACAAGTATTTCTGGTTTATATGCATCTAATTTGGTATCAAAAGATGGTCTTTATGCATCAAGTGGTATGGAAATGACTCGATACGATTATCTTCCACAAAACATAAAAAGTCCATATTTAACTTATGTTTCCATTGCAGAAGACTCAACTGATACTGCAGCTTATAATGCTATTAAATTTGATTATACAAATCTTGCATTATCTTTTATTGATCCTGTAACTTTGCAATCGTTCCACGCTACTTGTATTATGAACGCAGAGCGTATGGATATTAATATGCGTCTTCGTAAATCGATAAGTGGTAAATACTATTTTGACACACCTCAGACATTTGATGGCGGTGTTACTCCGATTAGTGGAGTGTACGGTTACAATTCACATAGATTTTCTCTTCCAATAAACGCAGCAGTTAGAAGCATGTTTGGATGCACTGTACAAGATCCGTCGTTTGGAGAAACAATAGATACACTTGAAATACAAAAGAAATTTACTATTTGTTCTTATGTGTGCAATGCAAGTGTTTTATTTAGAGGAGAATATCCTCAACCTCCAATAGGAGATGTATTTTCTCTTTTAGCTGGAACACCTTTTATAATGATTGCTTCTGATTCAATTTGTAAACAAGTAATATTTCAAAATTTTGGTACTATGATCAGAACTCCAGATCTAGCAACAAATGCTCCCACATTTGTTCCGCCAACCTACCTTGCACTAAGAAGTTGCACTTTAAGTGGTTTATCAGGTAATGAATACGGACATTTATCTCAAGAACGATTATATATAGTAACTATAGTTATTGATACTACTGTAGAAGGAGATAATTACTTTGATACAGTAACAAGAATGGAAAAATATGCTAAAATTTATATTAATGGAAAAAGAATTAATACACTTGAGAGAAGACTTAGTGATGGAAAAAATTATGTTAAATGCATAACTAATGTCGGACCTACACCAAGCACATGGCCAGCTTATTTTTATCCATCCAGTTCTCTTACATATGGTATATCTCAAGTAACAGATTTGACACCGATGGCGAGCGGTGGTGATCCTCTAGCACAAGCTGGTAGTTGGTTACGTGGTAATCCAGGAATTAAATATTCTATGTCCACAAGTTTTAATCTTTCATACGGAAAGTGCTTTAATACTGCAGGTATGCCAAATGTTGCAAGTCGAAGAGTTGCAGTTTATTCAGGTAATCGTAATATTATTATGGAAGTGAAAACAGAACATAAACTAGCAGCTGCTTACAATTCAACAGAAATTACTAAACATATTAAAGATCTTTCTACTAAATGGGGTATTGTTATGGCATATCAATGGGTTACAATTAGAAATACTGGAACTATAGATTTTAGATTTGCAAGGTTGGGATTTTATGGTTCACACACCGAAGCGTATTCAGATAGTACAGGTGTGGTTACAGATCAAAAATCAAGTACATATGTTAATCTTATGAAAGGAATTACAACTGTTTTATGTACAACTTCATCAGCTACAATAGGTGCACACGGAATTACATCTGTCTTAAGTAATACATCAAATACAGCTCCTTTAGCATCTGATTCAATATGTGTAGTAATTCAACCAGGTGGATCAATAACTATAAATTTTGGAGATCCAATCACTTGTTCTCATGTGAGATTTGGATCATTTGCAAGCACTGATGCTGATGTTACAAAAGCAAGAATTTCTTTTGAATTAACACAGACTTTACCAGAGGCCGAGACACAAGGTGATGTGACAACTTATGTTCTTAAAGCTTCTTTAAATAATTCGGGTGTTTTGTATGGTCAATTTCCTTTATATTCACCTGAAACACAGATTGATTCAATACCATTTTTAAACGCATCTGGTAATCATCTAAATACATGCGGTGTATATATACTTTGTAAATCAAATGATGTAACCCGAATATTCCCTACATCTATAACTAACGTTTCTCCTTCATCAGCTAATCTATTATCACCAGTAACAGTGACACTTACTACTACAGGTAAAAATTCTGCAATAAAATCTGCTTATGTTTATCAAGCAATATCGAAAGTTGCAACACAAAAACAAATTGGAACAGTACCTTTAGATTTTTCTGGCGATGATCTCTCGTTTTCTTTCAGTCCAGAAACTTTAGATCCTGTTTTCTTTTTTGTAAAAGGTTTATATATAAATGGAGAAACTCAAACTACATCTGTAACAATAAGTGGATCATCAGGAATGACTGTTAATAATTCATTTCCTTCTACTATTACGCTTTCTTCTCCTTCTAGTTTTATACAAAATGGTTTAGCAACAGTTAATTTGACAGTTTCAGGTGTAACTCTTGGAACACCAAATGCAAACGTATATTGGTCTGATACAACTACATTTAATTCAGGAAATTTAATTGGGTCATATGCTTTTAATGGAAGTAGTCTTATTTTTCCTTTTAGACCAGGTACTATATCTCAAGTTTATTTCTTCATAAAAGGAGTAGCGATAGATACTACTGAACAAAGTACACCTATACGTACGTCTAGTAGCGCATCTGTTGGTAACACAACATACCCCATATCTATAACATCTGTCTCACCAATGACAATTATAAAAGATGTTTCCACAACAATTACTCTGACAATAGCAGGTGTAATCTCAACTATGAGAGCATATGTGTATTGGAATACTTCAAATAATTTTGGTACAGCAACTCCATTTACAAATCCAATATCATTTTCTAATAACACTTTAACTGTGTCTATTACACCAATAACAGTTGGAAATTTATACTTTTTTGTAAAAGGATTCGATAATGTTGGTACTCTTCAAGGTACAGAAATATCAACAATGATTGACATTAAAGAATTTCCTACTTCTATTAGTAATATTTTAATCGAACCAGCATTATCTCAATATGAAACAAGTTCAATTACTTTGACAATTGCTAATGTAAATAATGGAGAACCAAGTGCAAATGTATACTGGGGGACTACAAATTCTTTTGGATCAGCAACTTTGATTCAAAAAGTTAATTTTACATCATCAAATCTAACATTTTCATTTACACCATTATATAATGGCTTTGTTTTCTTTTTTGTTAAGGCTATATCAACTGGTAATATTCCTCAACCAACTGCATTAATTAGCAGTGTACAAAATATTTCTGTACCAACTGTAAAAACTATATATAAATTAACAGAAGATTATACAAGCAGTGGAATATTAAACAATGATGCATTAGCTTCATCAATAATAGTTTGTTATCCAGGCAATACCTTGCAAGAACTTAGTCGTTCTTTGAATGGTAGTGAATCAACAAAGACAGTTACAAGAGCATTACTAAAAACAGACGAATCATTTTTATATGGTGTTTGCACAAGAGTAAATACTGCTATTGATTCTAATCTATTCTTTAGTACATTTAGTACTAATATTTTTGCTAATAACTTTACGATAGAAGGATGGTTTAAATCTTCAAATATTGATTACAATGAAGGAGGTGATAATAGATTATTTTATACCAGACCTGATATATATAGTAATAGTGCAAATAATAGTATAATGTTGTATATGGAATGGACTGGAGGTACTCAGTATATGTACAAGGGTGGATGGAGATATGTACAATCAGCACCTGTCAGACTTTTACTTAGACAAAGTGGAGGAGTTGAAGATAATAACGTTTATGGATCATGGATTTCATCAATATCATACAATAATTTTTTCCATTTAGCTTTTACTTTTGAATTAAGTACAAAAACATATAAAATATACTTGAATGGTGTGTTATATTTAACATCTATCTGGTCGACAAAAACAATACATCCAGGAACTGAGTTAGGAATAGGAAGTTTCTATTTTATTAATGATCTTAGAGTTTACAAAACTATAAAATATACTAGTAATTTTAATGTATCACAAATTATTAACTATACAGAATACCCATCTAATATTTCAAGTATTTCGTCTTTTCCACCACTGGTAAAAAATGGAACGAGCACAGTTTTTATTTCTTTGGTTGGTGCTATTAATGGTAATAGAGCAAAAGTTTATTACTCAACTGTAAGTAATGCAAATCCACCTACTTCAATCGGAACTTATACAATCGTAGGAACAACTATTTCTTTTCCATTTTCACCAACAACTGTTTCAGCAAATTATTTCTATGTAAAAGGTATTTTAAATGGCCAAGATCAAGGATCTTACATTGTAAGCGCTAATAATCCTATTGCAGATCCTTACCCAACATCTATTTTATCTGTTGGAGGTTCCTTAATTCAAGGAGTTAACACCACAATTACAATTACACTTGCAAATGTGACTATTGGAGCTTCTTCTGCATATGTCGGGTATCACTCAACATCGAACGCAAACCCTCCAACTTTAATATCTGGAGCTACTATAAATTTTGTAGATAACACTTTATCTTTTAGTTTTACTCCGATTTCAAGTAGTTCAGTATACTTTTATGTAGCTGCTGTATCTAATGGAGTTTCAGCTACCTATTTAGTTTCTTCAGCAATAGCTGTTACAAGTCCTTATTCTACAACTATATCTAATATTGGATATTCTACTACTTATTTAAAAGTTGGAATAACAAGTACTATAACTATAACTTTAGTTTCTGTTAATACTACATATACACCAAAAGCAAATATTTATTATTCGTCTTCAAATGCTGATTCAAATCCTACTAAAATAACAGCAGTATCACCTGTAAATTATTCAGTAAATGATTTATCATTTAATTTTAGTCCTTCAAACAGTGGTTCAATTTATTTTTATGTAAGGTCAATATCTTCTGGTAATTTAGAACAACTATCATATGTTCTTTACGCAAACGAAAGTTTCGTTCTTGATATTCCATCTGTGTCATTTACAACAGGAGCAGCGCGTGGAGGTAATAGCTCTGTAGCATCTAGTCCACCAGATGTTTATGCTTGGAGTCAGACTGGGAATACACTAGAACCTAGTATAGTAATGCTACCATCTTATCTAGGTAATACACCAGACTCTAGTTGGTCTTCTTCTGGTGTAACTGTTGTAGATAATGTATTTAATGGTCACCAAGGTATTCTTACAACTTCTAATTCAGGAAATAATTATTGTTTATCAACTGAATCATCTATAACTTTTGGAGGAGGTGCGAGTGTTTCAGCTATGACATATAGCATATATTTATTATGTAGACCAGTAAATAATTCATCACAAGCAGCTTACATATGTGGATATGGTATGAATGTTAATGGACAGGGAAATGTAACTAATGTACTCTCTCAATTTGGCAGAACATCAGGTGGTAATATTTTTACAAACACTCAAAATAATTCCGGAAATACATTGTTCAGTCCAGGTTTTGGAACATATGCTTATCCTAATCTAACAAACGGTTTTGAAATATGGACTTTTACTAAGTCGGCTGGTTATCCGTCACCAGAAGTATATCGAAATAACACAACACCAATTACAGATCACATAACTCAACGATCAGATACTTCTGTTCCACCATTCCAACAAGATAGTTTTTGGAGAATTGGGTCTGGAAGTGGATATTCAGCGTCTGGAAGTTCTTACATAGGAGCTTTCAGAATATACAAAAATTATCATAATAATTTAATGAGAGCAGCAGTAAAAGCAGAAATGGAAGCCGATTTTGGAACTACAGCTACGTAAATTGTTTACTAAACTAGTGTCAATATATTAAAATTAATTTTATACTATAGTATAAAATTATATATAAAAAAAGTTATCTAACCTCTTTAAATTAATTTTAAAAGTTATTTAAATGTTTATTTAAACAAAAAATGACATCGCAGATATCAAATAGTTGGAATAGATACCACGAAGAACTTCTGAAAAAATGGGCACAAATGAGCAAAACATATTCTATAATGCACTCTCTGTGCGGTTCTTATTATGCAAACTGGCACAAAAGATTAGGAATTCCTGTTGTTATCATAGGCGGTGTAACAGCATCTTCCATATTTTCTAGCAATAAAGATAATTCTCAAGTCTGGACATACATAAACGGATCATTAGCTTTGTTAGTTGCTGCGCTTTCAGGAATAAGTAGTTTTGTCGGAACTGCAGAAAAAACAAATAAACATCAGAATGCATCTTTTAAGTATACAAAAATTGCTATGGATATTGACACAATACTTTCTTTCTCCCGTTGCGAAAGAGTAAAAACACCACAAGAATTTATTCAAGAAAAAAAGTCGGAAATGCTCGAAATTCGAGAAAATGTTCCAGAAGTATTACCATGGGTAATGAACAATTATTTAGAAAAATTTGATAAATCGCTTACCAATACAAAATCAAGAGTAAATAAATGTTCAGAAAATTATATACAACCAAAATTAAAAGTAATGTTTGATGATTATGCATCCGAAAGAGGTACTGGATCCGGATCAGCGTCTAGTTCTGAAAATGCAATTGGTTCCGACGGTAGTGTAGTCATTAATCTAAAAGAATCTGGTATATTATCAGATTTTGCAGATAAAGAACATGAAAAAATTCAGCAAGCTACAGAAAAAATGAAAATTCCGAGCGAATCTGACTCTGATGAAGAACCAGAAATAGGTACTTTTATGGTATAAAAAATATTGTCTAAACATAAATTTTCTAAATATAAATGTTCAAGACGTTATCGGAGACTGGGTGCAAAATAAAAATTGCATTTGGGCATAAAATGGGAGTCGGTAAAGATGCTGCATGTTCACACCTTATTAATAAATATGGAGGAAAACACCTTTCTTTCGCAATGCCTTTATACGATATACAACGTTATGCTCAACAAAAATGCGGATTTTTTGAAGAAAAAGATCGACAATTCTTGCAATATATTGGCACTGATTGGGCAAGAAATAAAGATCCAGATGTTTGGGTTAGACTCGCACTGCAAGATCACGTACAAGATGAAAATATATTCTTATCAGATCTACGATTCAAGAACGAGTTTTATGCATTAAAAAAAGCAGGATGGTTTTGCGTAAAAATTGTTCGTCCTAACGAAAATCAAGAAAATGAAGTACAAACTAGAAAAGGAACTGGTAGAAATGATCATGAAAGCGAAACATCACTTGATGATATCGACGATAAACAATGGAATTATATAATCCATAATGATAAAAGTATACAAGATTTTTATAATAATTTAGATAATTTGTATTTAAATATTTGGCGTTCAAAAATGAACAATAATTAACATAAAAAGAACTTAATACTCTTATTTGAGTATTAAGTTAAGTAATAAGTTAAGTAATAACGTAAGTAATTATTTATTGGTCATCCAAAAACTCGTAAATATAATCTTGTGACTTTACAGTGATTTTAATTTTTTCGTTCAAGTCTTTGATTTTTTGTTCGTGCTCTTGACAGTCAGCAATTTGCAACGCGCTCAGATTCGATTCTTGAAACGCTGCGATTACAATCATTATAAATAGAATTGGTAAAAAATTGTAAAAACACATAAACTCATACGAAAAACCAACAAATGCAATCATTATAGTTTGCAATACACGAAGATGACGCAAAGCTTTCTTTTTAAATTGAAAAATACCAGAACGAATAGTTTCAGCTACCTTAGCTTGATTCTCTGCAACTTCCCTGAGCTGCGAATCCATCTCGTGAAAATTTTTCAAAAGACCTTTTAAATTAGTAGCGCGCGCCTCAGACCTTCCAATATCATTTTCAAAAACTGCAACTTGCTCTTCAAGTTCTCTTATCTTGAGAATGTTTTCTTGGTTTTGGAACTGAAGAGTCTCGTTCATCAAAATAATGTACCTCTCTTGTGCAGATGAACCCGATAAAACAGAACTTTCAATATCAGAGTCTTTAAGATAAAACTTGACCTTTTTCTCTTGATTAGATGACATTTTTGTTTCTTATTACATTTTCTTTCTTTTTTTTCAATTTTATATTTATAAAGAAGAAAGTATACAGAAAACATGATAGCATTTATTACTGGATGCACTGGACAAGATGGTTCATATTTATGTGAACTATTGCTAGAAAAAGGATATATAGTGCATGGTCTTATTAGAAGATCCAGTAATATCAACACACAACGCATCGATCACATATATCAAGATTTTCACGAAAAGAACACTAGACTTTTTCTTCATTATGGGGATATGAGCGATTCTGGATGTTTGTCAAGACTTATTAAAGAAATTCAACCAGACGAAGTTTATAATCTTGCTGCAATGTCTCACGTACGAGTATCTTTTGATTCTCCTGAGTATACAAGTGATATAGACGCTCTAGGAACTCTGAGACTTCTCGAGGCTTGTAAAAATCAACCAAAGAAAATAAAATTTTATCAAGCTGGTACATCCGAAATGTATGGAGGTGTTTATAACGAACCTCAAAATGAAACAACACCATTTTATCCAAGATCGCCTTATGCTGTTGCAAAGTTATATTCTCATTGGATAGTTAAAAATTATCGTGAAGCTTATGGAATGTACGCTGTTAACGGAGTACTCTTCAATCACACGTCTCCAAGGCGTGGAGATACTTTTGTAGAAAAAAAGATTGTAAAAGCCGCAGTAGCAATTGCGCAAGGAAAACAAAAATGCCTTTATCTTGGAAATATATACTCTTATCGAGACTTTGGACATGCAAAAGACTTTGTAAAAGCAATGTGGATGATGCTACAGCAAGAAAATCCGGACGATTATGTAATAGCGTCAGGTGAGAAACACTTAATCAAAGATATTGTTGATAAAGTCTTTAAAATGGTCGGTTTAGAAATTGTTTGGTACGGTAGTGGAGACAAAGAATACGCCTGTGTAGACGATAATATAGTAATTCGTATTGATCCCAAATATTACCGTCCGAGTGAAGTGGAATCTCTACATGGCGATTCTACGAATGCCAGAAACAAATTAGGATGGAAACCGACTTATAATATGGACAGTATTCTCAAAGAGATGATAGACGATGCTACTTAAAAACAAAAATTTATTTATTGAAAGATGACTGATTCCAGAAAAGAGCTTTCAAATCTTCTTAAATCTAAATTAGGAGAAAAGCGCATTAATAGATCAAGTAAACTTAATAAAGAACTTATTTTAAACAAAACTCTAAAAGAACTTGGAATAGAAAAAGATAAATTTAAGGCAGATCTTGAAGCAGTAAAAAAGCAGGGAGGGCTAGAGATTAATTTAAAACAATAAAAATCTTTTTTGTATCTTATGCAATTAGAGGAAACTCTGTGCTTCATATACAGGAGTTTGCTGATCTTAATACAAATTTGTATTAAGAGAAAAGTAATCAAACTTTTTAATTGCTGTGACTGTAGAATTATAACCGCTACTATATTCATACAAAATTATATGAATCCAGTAGCGGAATGTTTAAAGACTTCATTTAAAAAAGTCTATTAGCGCTGGTGCAATAAAATAACGTCAAAAATGATTCTTTTTTTCAGTTGTGTCGGTGACTAAACATTATTATATTTGATTTTTAGATACTTATTCTAATATAAAAGATTTTATATTCCTTTAAGTTAAATATTTTATTTAAACTCATCCACATGGTTCAATAAGAGTAAATAATATAGCATTTTCACCTGATGTAAAAGGTTCTCCTTTCTTAACAAGAATATGTCCTTCAGCATGTCTTGGAGCATTTGCGGCAACTAAGACCTTTGTTCCGGCCGTGGCACTTTCTACAAGAGCACCTCCACTAACGGTCATATCTTTGAACAGAACATTAGTAATGGTATTTGCAGTATTTCTAATATTTATCGCTTGACCTGACGCAGTCGTGTTAAGTATTTTTATCCTAATTAAACGTGATGTTAAACTATTAGTAATACCAAACAATGAAAGAAGTTCAGCCGCACGAGCTGAAGTGTCTGCTCCAAAATTTATATCAACTGCTCCAGTAGTATGATCTGCATAAACATATAAGTGACCGGTAGATACAGCAAAAGATATTTGAGCGTTAGTCAAAGTATAAGGAGCAGAAGTAGAACCAGTAATATAAAGAATATGACTAGATATAGAGAAAGGAGTTGAAATATCTAATCTATCACAAGTTACAGTTCCAGCGTTTATATTAGAAGCACCTAGTTTATTTACTAATTCTTCATTAGAAACTCCCGTAAAAGAAGAGTTTGCCATTTTTATTATTACACAAGAAAAAAATATTTTGTATTATATTTAAAAAAAAATCATATTTTTACTTATTTTTTTGAAATAAGTGTTGCAAACATTTTTAAAATATTTTAAAATAAACAACTCTGAAAACATGGATATTTTTATCATTTAGTAAAGATGACATATCAGAGTAACTTAATTAATAAATTTTTATTATCTGTCTAGATAGTCATGTATAACTGGTAACACATATATATTGTGATGGATAATTCTAAGCTACAATAAGTAAATTTGCTATTCATTGCTCCGTGACGAAAGTAAGCCTGTTGCGAGTGTTAGAAATTTTTTTTATTAAATAATTGTTTTTGAAATAAATTTCAATTTTGTACTACGTTTTCTATTTCTTAATTAAATATTTATATTATACAAGAATATACCAAATCATTTTATGATAAGTCTAAAAATATTTTATAATTTACATTAAAATATACCAAGGAATGGCAGTGTTAGTTGAAGACACATTATATCCAGGATCACTTGTTGTTACTGTAGCTGGTGGTAGAATAGATGACCATCTATTAGTGTAAAAATATGGAGCTTTTTCTATAGTTACAGGATCATATGGTATACCGGAAAGAACAACATGTAATATAAATCCACCATTAGCAGTACCAGATGAATATCCTAGAATAAATCTTGTACCTTTTGTAAAAGTGACAGATGTATTAAAATCAAGAGTAATCTCACCCTGTATATTTGAAATATCATTAGCCGTATAAGCTAATCTACTATAACTAGAATTATATAATGCAAAACGTATAGTTGTTTGGGTTGTGCCAACTCTCCAATATTTAATTTTAGTTGTTGTAAAAGTAAATGGTGCCCATTCTGATTTGTAATAAGCGTTTGCTTGTAGAATACCCACATTGTTTGCTACAGCTTGGCTCATATTAGTTGGTTCAAAAATAGAATCAAGTCCTGTAGTCCAAACACCGCTACCGGTAACAGTAAGTTCTGTAGTAGTATTAGATACAGTAATATTACTTCCAGCGGATACCGATTTTATAGTCAAGTTAGGTGGAGTTCCATTTACGACAAGTGAATATCCAGTGCCTG
>Ga0208226_1000217_pt1 | contig 17902 bp, 19 predicted proteins | sample LakMenE18May11ns_FD_150713 | JGI IMG/M metagenome (GOLD analysis project Ga0208226, IMG submission 150713) | Freshwater microbial communities from Lake Mendota, WI - 18MAY2011 deep hole epilimnion ns (SPAdes) | ecosystem: Environmental > Aquatic > Freshwater > Lake > Epilimnion/Euphotic zone ... | reverse complement strand
TGATAGAAGAGAGTATATGGAAGAGCAGTTTAATAAGAAAAACATAGATAATATTCGTATAGAAGCAGAAACACCAAATACAATTAAAGAATATCAAATAAGAAGGAATGAAAAATCTATAGAAGCAACTCAAGAAGAATTAAGTTGTATTATTTCGCATCTAAAGGCTATTAAAAAGGGCTACGAAGATGGCGACCCATATTTTTGTATAGTAGAAGATGATATGGTAATTGAAAAGATAAATTTTGATAAAATATTCACATATATAAAAATTGCTGAAGAATGTTCTGACGAACCTATTGATATATTACAATTACATACTAATGGACACCCGAGTGTTATCAAGATGTATAATGAACATTTTCTAAAATATAATGAACTAATAAAAAAAAGAGATTATGATTATCCTTCTACAGGTTATTATTTAATTTCTAGACAAGGTGCTAAGAAATTACTAGATAAATATGTTATAGATTCTGTGACCTATGATTTATCACATAAAGAATGTGAATGGTCGGCTGCCGATAATGTTATATATATTGCTGTTAATTCTTGGATATTAACATATCCTATAACATTTTCTAATATTAATTATGGAAGTACTATACATCCCGATCATCTATATAATCAAGAATATTGTAATAATATTAATAAAGAAATATGGAACACAAATAATCAATTTAATCTTTTTATATAATCTATTTTTTTTTACTAATGCAACTACTTTCTTCATAATTTCCAGGCATATAACTATGATATATTCCTTCATTATCTTTGAAAGATTCTCTTTGTAGTCGCTTGCTATATTTGAAATCTAATTTTGTCATCTTATTATTATCATAGAGTTTCATAATAATTGTTTGGAGAGGAGCATCTCCCCAGCGACAATAAAATATATTACCGCTTTCATTAATACTTTTAATAATTTCTTTAATTTCTGGCGTTTTCCATATAGAAGTTTTAGTAACAAAGAAATTATTATAATACATTACGGGCATAGCCATATTTACGCTATTGCCTTCATATTCCTTGTCATTTAAGGCATAATATAATTTTTTAAATAGAGCAAAATGTGGATTATTACTATCCAATGAATGCTCCATAAATAACTCTGATATTTTGTCTAATTTATCAGGCATTATCTTTTCAAAGAATTCCTTCATCCCATAATTACATATACTACAATCAACATGTATAAGATTTGACATATAATTATGATCTTTTTCTTCTATCATTTTAAATATATCAGTATTTATAGGTTCTTCTATAATACTATCATCGTCGATACGCATTATATAATCATACTTATCACAATATTTAATGAAATTATTAATCCAAAAATTACACATTAATCTATAGTTTTTATTTCTCCAATAAGGCACAGGTGTCGCCTCTATACATTTATTCATTTTATTAATATCTATATAATCTGGTACATGAAAATCCACATCATCTATTTTAACAAAATCAATTAAATATCTACAGTCTTTTCTAATAGATGTAGTTATTTCATTAATAGAATCAATATCATAATCGCCTTCGTGTAGAATAATAACAGGATATTTAAATCTGGCATTAAAGTTTCTAAATAAAAAATACAGTGATGTTTTTAGATATATTTTACGTTCTATAGTATTTTGTGTAAGTATTAATATTGCGGATTTTGTCATATTTAATATATATAATTATATAATTGCTTATATATTGATTTTACTATGTAAATTATATTTATTATATAGATTATATTTCTCTAACTCGTTGTGTATATTATTATTATTTATAATCATCGCAGAACTATATAATGTTATATCACATTCTTTATTTTTATTAATATATATTGGATAATCGATAATAATAAACTTGTCATCTAATCTTTTAAATTCTATCATATTAGTATTAATATGAAAATGAATAGTATCTTTATTTATTATTAATGCTAATAATACCGAAGGCTCTTTTAGAATATCTTCACCAATATCTTTAATATAATATTTATTAGAATTAATATCTAATACAATATCATAAGTTTTTTTAATATTCATATAATTATTATTATAGATTTCATCAAGATTTTGCAATGATCCATAATTATCATTAACATTTATAACTTCACCACAATTTATTTTTCTATTATTTTCAACTATATTTACGAATATATTTTGATAATCATAGTTATTTATACATATTAATTGTCCTATACCTGTATTACTTTTAATATCATTAAGTTTTAAATTAAAAAATACTGCCAAATCATTAATTATAATATTATCTTTTGTATTATTAATTTCTACAGTAATATCTTTGATAATATAACCATATACCGTCGGATTAAAAGGATATCTATATATTTTAGGTTTATTATCTATAGATACAACAATATCTTTATTAATATTATTGGCATTATCTGTATCCATAATCCATTGAAAATGTTGTATTTTCTCAACATTATCGCGCGTTTCATAAGAAGATATTAACATTTTCAACGATGATGAATTTAAAAAACTCGATATTTTATATTTATCAACTATATCATTTTCATATATAATATGTTTATAATTATCATCTTCTTTAATATCATCGCTTGTCATAATAATATTTAGTTTATTATTATTTTCTTTAATACTAACATTATCATTATCGTTCTCATTATCACAATCATCGTATTTTTCTATTAAAGTGTAATTACCATTTATAATATTATTTTTTAGTGTATCATAATATATTATAATTAATAATAATATAAGTATACCAAATAATAAACTTACTGAATAAATTATTTCTTTCATTATATTCTATTATATCTTAATAAAAACAAACTTTATAAATATATATAAGAAATAATATTGTATTATTATTTATACAATATGGAAGGTTTAAATATAAACAATATGGATTTTATGTCATTTATCAACAGCATGAATAAAATGAATAAAAGTGATAAAAAAAAGAAGAAAGCAAAAAAAGGGGTTATAAAGGAATGTAAAATTTCTGATGATTCCGAAAATGTTGCCGTAAATAAAGATATTAGCGATTGTTGCGAAATCAAAGAAGAAACCGATGAAGATACTGATAATAGTTGCGAAGATTCTGAGAATAAAAAACTAAAAAAATGCCGCAAAGATGACAAAGACGATGATGATGATGACGATGACGAAGATGACGAAGACGAAGATGAAGATGACGAAGACGATGACGAAGACGATGATGACGAAGATGACGAAGATGATGATGATGAAGACGATGAAGAAGACGATGATGATGATGACGATGATGATGACGAAGATGAAGAAGATATTAAGGATTTGGATATATTGACAAGTGAAAAATTATATAATATGCTTAATACATTTTTTGTAGATGAATATGGGGTAACTATAGCGACATCAATGTCGAACATTTCATATGAGTTACATAATCTAAATAAAAATCTAAGTAAATTATTAAAGAGTAAAAAATAGGGATGTATAATAAAGAAGATAATTGTTGGTTATGTAAAAAATGTAATAAATACATATCAAATTGTGTAGATATAGATCATCATAATAATATAGTACATCCTAATTTCGAAGATAAATATATTAAAGACTGGTATGTTAATGGTAAAAAATGGTTTTCTCCATATGATTAAACTATTACATAAAAGAACTCCATAATTTTTTTTCTATTTTATGATTAATATTATTATCATCTTTTAGATATAGACCATATCGCCCTAAATGTAATTTAAAAGGTTTTCCTAAATGATTTACATCTTTTGGTAATGATGATATAAATGCTAAATCTCCTTCATTTAATTCATCAAAATTTTTATTTTTCCATTTTAGATAAGATTCTATATTTGTATATGTATTACTATTTTTATTATAATAGCAGTGACCGTATCGTGTTGTTATAAATCCATCCTTATATTCTATTTTACTTTTAGAAACACACGGTGTTAGTTGAATATCTTTAAGAGATTTAGATATTTTAGAATATATATCATCTAATATTTTTTTTTTATCATTTTTCATATTGATAATATCATCAAGATCATTTTCCATCTTCGATGTAAATTTTAAATCGCATAGATAAGGCATAACATCATATATATATTTAATTACATTTATTCCAAGTTCAGTAGGTATTAATAAGTCTTTACTACTACCTCCTAAGTTTATCTTTTTATTTTCAATGATAATTTCTTCATCTTTATATTTTTTAAGGAAACATACAATATTATATTCATGTTGAGGATTTTTACCAATTTCTATATATTTTTTTTCTAATAATTTATCTATAATTGAGGCATATGTCGATGGTCTCCCGATCCCTTCTTTCTCCAATTGTTTAATTAATTGTACTTCATTGTATAATGACGGAATATTATCAATTAATCCATTTGATTTATATTCATAAGAATAACAAGATTTATCATCGAGCATTTTTACATAGTTTTCATAATCTTCAGTTTTTTCACCATATATAATTTTAAATCCTTCAAAAATCATAAAGGATTTAGTAGCAGAAAATACATATTCATTATTTTCTTTTAATGACGATATGAATGTAATTTCAATATCAGTATATAAAGCATCGCTCATTAAAGAAGCCAATGTCCTATTTCTTATCATATCATATAGTTTATTATGATTAGACGATAATGATTTATCTCCTGAATAACAAGATGTAATATTAGGATTTGTTATTCTAATGGCTTCATGAGCCTCTTGAGCATTATTGATTTTAGATTTAAAAGTTCTATATTTAGAATATGAATTATTACCTTTGCGATTATCATATGTATTTTTAATATAATTTATTATAAGATTCTTAGCATCATTTGAAATATTAGTAGAATCTGTGCGAATATAAGATATGAATCCTTGTTCATACAAATCCTGTGCATATTTCATAGTAATTTTAGCATTCCATTTATACTTATTATAACAATCTTGTTGAAGCGATGTAGTAGTATAAGGAGGTTGTGGAGATACAGAATGTTTATTTATTATATATTTAACAGAATATTTCGTATTTGTTTTAAGGATTCCTAAGATTTTCTTAACAATTTCAATATTATCTATATTTCCATAATCTAACAATGAACCAGTTATATTAATTTTTTTGTCTTTTTTATCAAATATAAATTTACATTCAATATTCCACTTCTGTTTAATTTCATTATTTAATATTTTATTTTGCTGATTTATACACATTATTATAGCTGCATTTTGAACTCTCCCTGAACTCAAATAATTTATATCAAATTTAGACCATAAAATAGGTGATACCTTGTATCCAATCATCCTATCAACGATTCTTCGTGTTTCTTGGGCACTTACTATATTCAAATCAATTTCTCGCGGATTATTAATGGCATTTTTTACGGCTGTTTCAGTAATTTCATTAAATGAAATACGATAACATTTTTTATTTTTAATTAAATCAGCAATGCTATGTTTGATATTATAGGCAATAGTTTCTCCTTCTAAATCAGGGTCTGTTGCTATATAGATAATATCTGTTTTAATAACAAAATCTCTAATAGTTTTAATAATTTTAGGATTTGTTTTAATATAATCGAGTTTCCATGTATTCGTATCAAATCCAATTTTATCTTTTGGCAAATTGTAAATATGCCCTGAAGAATATGTAACAATAACATTTTTATCATTAAGATATTTTTTAATAGTAGTAGTTTTAGTAAAACTTTCAACAATTACTAACTTCTTCATCTTTGAATAATAACTTTTTAAATCTTTAACATATATCATTTTTTTAATATTATATATTTAATAATGGATGTTAATGTAGTTCAATATAAATTAAAGAATGGTATAAAAGTGTCGATAGTACCTCTAAAAACAAAGATGACATACATATCAATATCAATATTATTAGGTTCTTACCACGAAAAAAAGGGCGAAGGTAATTTAACACATTATTACGAACATCTTTTAGGTAGAATAACATCAAAAAAATATAATGATTATAAATATATTGCGAATGAAATAACAAGACGCGGAGGATATACAAATGCTTACGTAACTAATAATGAAATGTCTGTATTTATACAAGGTTTCTATAAAGATTTTGATTTCTACAGTGATATATTATCAAATAGTTTGAACAATTTTTATATAGACCCTAAATTGGCAGAAAATGAGAAGGGAGCAGTAATACAAGAATTAAGAAATATAATATCAAAAGAAACCTATGATTTCGATTATGGTATATTTAAATATTTATTTCCAAAATATTCGCATTTAGAAGATTTTAAAAGTGATATTAATTATGTAAAAAAATACAATATTAAATTAGTAAAGGATTTTATTAAAAAGAAAATATTAACAGAAAATATCGTAATAAATATAACATGCCCTAATAATAAAATTGCGGAGACTAAAAAATATATAAAAAAATATTTTGGAATAATTAAAAAAACTAATAAAAAACCTATTAAATACCCAATACTTCATTATAAAAATAACAAATCTAAGATAGTTTATATTAAAAATAAAGTGGTTAATGAAAATACAATAATTAATATTTATACATTTGATAATATTGAATATTTATCTAAAGAACATATGATACATATGTTATTAAAACATATTTTATTTAATTTTGAAATTGGTATATTTTACTTAGAACTTCGTGAAAAAACTGGATTAGTATATAATATTAATTTATATAATAATATAAGCATTCAAAATTCTAAAGAATCTTATTATAATATAGTAACTAAATGTGCCTTAAAAAATGTACCAATTGTCATAGAAAAAATAATATATATTCTTAAAAATTATAAGATTACACGCGAGGATATTCAATATTCTAAAAAGCAAATAAATACAGATTATGAATATTCAAAATTTTATAACATCAATTCATATAACGAATTTTATAAAAGGTTTTTATTATTTAATAAAAAATTTAGAAAAAATAAGGATATTTTAGATGCTATAAATAATATAACTGATAAGGAAATATTAGATTATTACAATAAGTTTAAAAACAATATTATTAAAACAAGTATAATATTTTATTATTCTCATAAAAATATTAATAATAAACTAAATAATAAACTATTAATAATATAGAAAATGAATACAATATATTTTTACATATATTTAGTTACTATAATAACAATAACAGTGGGTTTTACTATTGCCAGATGTATTTTTGAACTTCATACTCTAGATATATTTTTTTACCCCAATAGCGATAATAATATAATGGCAAATTATGTATATTTAATATCTCATATTATTGTTAATTTCGCACTCGGTTTCTTATTCGGTTTTGATATAATAATGGGGATGTTTATAAAAATAATAATATTTGAAGTATTTCTTTATTTAACCGAGAGATGTGATATATTTAATACTTCTAAAATTTCTCACGTAATCATAATAATATTAATATCAATAGTAAGTTATACCATTGGTTGCTTCTCAAGTATATTATTTACTAATAAAAAAAATACATAACACATAATACATCACACACATATATTTTTTTAGTTCTTTAGATACCCGTCGATGATATTAGAAATATTTTGAACATCAAAGTTAATCTTGTTTCTCATAGGGCATCTAAGAAATATTTTACAATTATCATTTGTATTATTTTCATAATCAAACGAATTATTGTTAAAGTCATTCGTTTTATCTTGTATTTGCGAATTCATATATTTAAAGAAGCAATCAGTATGCATTGGTGGTCCATTGATCAATTTATTACTAGAATCGAGTATTGGCAACGACACCGACTTTTCCTTCTTTCTAATAAAATCCTGACAAATACAGCAAGTTTTAGAAACACATATTTGTTTTTTTGGCTGCTCAATAATAATTGGCATATTTTCGATTTTCCATGCATACTTTTTATTACACATTTTTTCAATCCTCCTACACGCTTGTTGATTGTATTTTACAGAAGCGTACAAATTACTATCGGCAATAGTAATGAACTTCATACAGTAACTGGTTTTGAAGTTGATAATGTCTTTTATGATTTTGCTCTCAATCTCTTTTCTTTCAACCAATTTCAATTTATCAATTTCAGTTCCCGTATGATTTGACAGCATAATATCTTTGTGACTTGTCATTATAAATCCGTTGCAGAGAAAATCCAATTTACGGAAAGGAGGTTTCAAATGTATATTTTGAGTTGTAATGATATCAAATGAGATGTCGAATTTTCTACCATTATCAATATATGGAATCATACCAACCGTGATAGTATAAACAAAGGTATGTAAATTTCCAAGAGGATTATCAATATAATCCTTCAAATTAGAATTCTTATAGGAGATAAATTTCCTCACGTATTTAACATTTGATGTTCCAAACGCGTTATTTAACAATTCGGTAATTTCACCCATCATTTTGTTTACATTTTCTTCTTTATAGAGACACACGTCAATATCATTAGGAAGTAAAGTTCTCGCAACCGTTTCAGGGTCAAACTGTTCATTCCAAAAGGATGTTTTGTTAAATTTAAACTTTTTTTCACAGTACATTCGGGAATAATGATCAGAAATGATGAAATCCCTGACAAATCCACCAAAAATAATCCCTCCCCATTTGAAAATAATGTTTTTGATATCCCAATTGATATTGTTCTTGATATTGTTGATATTGTATGTAATCTTGATATTGCCAGATGACATTTTTACAATATTACTTTGCGATATTTACTTTGAATTACTTTGATGGAACTAGTAGCAATCACAATAAATCTCACAGAGCGATTATGTATCGCACGTGTATATTAAATTGATGAAAATATAATAATCAATTTTTATGTATTTATGTTTTATTATAAGAACAAATTATATTTTACAAATAATTTAGTATAAAAAATAGTAATGATATAGAATATATTCGCATAATTTATCCTATATCATTTTGTAATTTTGCTTTTGAATAGGCGTACATAACATTTTCGGCTGTATCTATAGGAAGAATGGCATCTTTATTACCATAAAATTCTGGTCCTTTACGAGATTCTCTATTAATTAATGTACGAAGATTATTAAAATCTTTTAGTTCATATTGTAATTGAAATGGTATATTATCACCTCTTGTTAATTCAATATAGATGGATGGAAGCATTTTAGTTTTACCATCGCGTGAATAAAAACTATTAGGGTAACTAAATGTGGTATTTATAACACCTGAGCCATTAATTAAAAACATATTTTTAGTATTTTCAAATGCTATATGTTCATTGGGAAAAGGTAAACCAGAACCGGAATAATTAATCATTCTATCTATAGGATTAGGTGCTAAAATTAACATTTTATTATATTGTAAAGGATTTTTAACATAACCTTCAATTAATAATTTAGAACTATTTTGATTACTAACATTTAAATATACATATTCATCATTAAAAATCATTATCTCTATTTTATATATATAGATTTATTTATTTACATTTGCACTCTTGTACTTGTTCCAAGACCATGTTTATTAATCTCTATTTTTTCACAACTTGAAGGAGTACATTTAACTATATAACGTTCAGGATACATAGTCCCTGATACATCTATGGGACGCGAACAAGGGGCGCAAGGTGCTAAATTATTAGTAGCATTCATTTTATTCATTTCAATTATTTTTTCGGCATTATTTTGTAAAAATACACGACTCTCGTAACTACTTTTAATCATACTATTATTTGATAAATCAGTCATTAAATCAGCATTAACGGCACAACGAGGTCTATAATCAGTAAATATTCTACCATCAGACATTTTAATAGGACATTTTGTACGATATTCACTTAACTTAGTATTATTCATTTTATTATCTATACAATTACAATATTTTTTATTTTAAGTCTTTTTATTATAATCTAATATTCTCGCTATAAGTATTGCTTTTGATCCTTCTGCATTTAAAGATTTTTCTATACATTCTTCGCGGAGTTTTTCTATACTCAATTTTTTATATTTTTTAGTAATAGATTTATCATGTTCGCTACCAAAAGTAATATCTGAACTAATAGAAATCGCATCATTATCTATATTATCTCCTGATGTATTAATTACATCGATAATATCATTATTAATATTATTATATTTTTGTGGACTATCTATATTTTTATTTATAACAGATGATATAGGTAATTCAACTATTTCATCTTCATCTACTACAGATGTCAAAGATATTATAGGATTAATATCTTGTTCTTTATATTCGGCATCAATTATTTCAATTTTATTTTTAATATCATTGGGAACATCGGGAGTATTTATAATATTTATATATTTTGATATATCTGATTCTTGTTCTGTAATAGAAGCGGATTGATTAACTGATTGTTTTTGTGTTTTGCCATCACTCGGACAGTAATTAAGATTATTACAATAGCCTCCTTTTTTATTAATACTATCTTTAAATATTTCATTCATAACTATATCGGCTTTTTCGATATTTTTAGATATTAAATGTTCTCGTTCAGTTTTTTTAAACATATCAACGCGTTTTTCTAATATGAAGTAGTTGCCTTCAATTATTGTTATTTTTCTCCATAAGAACATTATTAAAAATAGGAAAAAACCTAATATAATTAGATTTATATATGTTTGATCGAATAAAAAGCCGTACATTATTTATTAATATCATTACATATTTTGTTTTTCATTTTAATCGCATTATCTATAATATCTTTCGGGAAATCTTTAATATCTAATAATTCAATGGCAATACACAGATACGAATGACCTCTATTTATTTTATAAGGAAAATGATATCTTTTATTATACGGTATAGCATCAACTGAAAGATTTATAAATTTATATGGATATATTTCTTCAAGTTTTATTAATCTATGAAAATGTGTTGTAATAATTAAGGTAATACCGTTTAATTTACTTAAATATTCTATGACAGCATAAGCCGTAGACATTCCCTCAATGGGCGGTGTAGAATGCATAGGTTCGTCCATTAAAAACAAACCCGATTTATTATTTGCATTTATTTCGTTAGCCTTTTTAATCATATTTAAACAATATTCGGCTTCTGCTTCAAAATATGAACGATTACCAAGAACGTCTGAAACGCGCATAAATGAATTTATTGTATCATATAAAATCATTTGCGATTTAATACTATATGATATACCGATTGTTTGTCCCAAGATTACATTTGATAATATTGTTTTAACATATGTTGTTTTTCCTCCAGCATTAGGACCAGTTACAATAATATTTTTACTTAAATTTATAGGATTACATATTTGTTCATCGCATAATATAGGATTTTTGGCATCCCAAAACTTTGTCTCTGTATTGTTATATGACACAGTAGACCAATTTTTTTCTAATATTAGATTATTTATAGAATAAATAACATCGACTGCGTATATTGTTTTTAATAGCGAAGATAAATTCTCTTTTAATATGTCATCTTTCCAAATTTTATAAATAGAAGTCATACTATTATTTATTGAAATGTTTTCATAAGTTGCCTTAATATTAAAATACGGTTCAATAATATTTTTAGGTACATTATTCATAATATTTAGCGAATGATTCACGAATTTTACCAAACCCTCCATTTTAGTATGAAGTTTGTCTTTAGTACTATATAAAAAATATGCTATTTCGTATGTTTGATACATATTATACAAATAAATACCGACATAAAAAAATATTGTAACGAATTTTATTAAATCCGCACGAATATTACCTGTAGAAGTACACATCATTTTTAGAATTTGTATTATTATTTCTATATAAGAAGCAAAACTAATATTCATTTTTAGATATTTATTTAGATATATATAAGGTGCCATAAAAGTACTTATGGGATAAAGAACTGATGTTATAGGAATAAAGAAAATCTTATACATATGATATAAATCCAAAAGCGTTTCAATGTAATTTATATAATTTATTATAAAGGTAGAAGGGAATAATATTTCAATAGAATTATTTTCGTTAATCTCTTCTGATATTTTATAAATCCACAAAATATCTCCTTCATATTCTTTTAATATTTCAATATCTATATCATAATTTATTATAGATTTTTGTCTTTTTTCTAATAATTCTCTATCATTTATAGGATGTTTAATCAATTTATCTATTAAAATTTTACTACCTTGTAATGACGGTAAATCATATGCCCATTTATCTACATTAGTATCTTTGTATACATCTTCAGATATATCAATTTTATCTCCTTTAATAATATTATTATTTATAATTTTGTTTAATATAGAGTTTTTCTTTTCTTCATCAAACGAGAATAATTCTTTAAATTCTTCTATTAATTCTTCATCCATTATTTAATTATATTATTAAAAAATGATATAAAATCTCGCACTCATGTATATTTAATAATGAACTATAATTGTGGCGATAATATAACAATTTTTAATAATGGAAGTATTTATATAGTAAATAAAGAACCTTATGAAACAATCGGAGATTGTTATAAAAGAGGGTGGTATATTATCAATAATATTAAGGATGAAGATAATTATATTAAATTATATTCAATGTCTATTATTTACAATAACAAAAATAAAGGCATGATATATAATTAATTTTATTCAAAAAACTCGGCTCTTCCTCCTCCTTTTGCAATATTAAAATTTTCTATTAGATGCGTCTTAGTCATCTTAGGCGTCTTAGGAGTCTTGGTCGTCTTAGGAGTCTTAGGAGTCTTAGGCGTCTTGGTGGTCATCTTAGGAGTCTTAGCATTTTGGCATTTTGACAATTTTAGCGAAAGATTTAATATGGCAGATATTAAAGGTTTAATATTATTATCTTCCTTCATATTGTATTATATAATATGGGGATATTTTTATATTAAATATTTAAATACTATACATACGGCTATTATAGTTGTTATAAAATTTAGAAGAATTATTAATATTACAAAAGGTATCAAATAATATAAAATATATAATAAGATAGGTTTAACAATTTCATATCTTATATTAGATTTTAATAATTCATCTTTAATAAAATCAATAATAATATTAACTATATTATTTTTATAATCATCTTCATTATTATTATCATCATTTTCATATTCATCATTATCAAATATTTCAGTTTCCATTCTTTATTTTCATAAAAGAAATTAAGATAATTATTTTAAACTTATTATTTAAATGTCATTGTATTATAGAAAATGAAATATATTGAAGCATTAAAAAAATATAATGAAGGTAAAACAAAATGGTGTATGCCAAGAAAAGGTTCAATCGATTATGTAAAAATTAAAAAATTAATTGATACAAATTATTCTCCAGGAACTAAAACTCCTTTAAAATCTAAAAGTGTATCTAATATAAGCATAAAAAATCAGATTTATAAATCCTTATCAAAAGAAAGTAAAACTATAATTGATAAAATATCGAAAAAACCTAACTTAAAAAAATCTTCAAATCTTTACATAACAGATAAAAGAGTTCAAAAAATTCAAAGATTTTTTAAGAAATATGCTATTAAAGATAAATATTCTCTTAATAATCGTGTCAAATATTATAATTATCTCCTAAATTACATTAAAAATATTGAAAAAAATGAATGTATTAAGAAATATATTGAAGATAATGTTACAAAATACACGATTGCTAATAAATTATTTTTAATTAAGAAAATAGGAACAGAAAGTATAAACGCGGTTATATATCTTACTGTTATTAAGAATGTTCTAGGTGGCAATTTGTTGGCATCTAAAATAACACCTATTTCTAAAGATAATTATAAAGAAATAAACATTATGAAAATTTTAACTGATAGAGTTATTTCGCAGAAAAAATCTAAACATTTTCTTATGATGTATAAATCCTTTGTATGTCATAATAATAAATCAGGAATTAAAGTATCTAATAATAAAAGATTAATTTCTATCAATGAGTTGGCACACGGAGATTTAAAAATGCTTATGAAAGATAGAAAAGTTATCGCGAATGACGAATTAGTATATAATATATTTATTCAGACCTTTTTATCTATAACTTCTTTCCATAATCTAACTAATTATTACCATAATGACGCGCATTACGGCAACTTTTTATATCAAAAGAATAAGGAAGTCGGTTATTATCATTATGTATATAAAAGTACAAGTTATTATTTGAAAGCGTGCGAGTATAATATAATGATATATGATTTTGGATATGCGACAAAATTTAAGAAAAAATCTAAAAAAAAAGCATTACTTGATTATATGAGAGTAATTTACGCTTTTATGAATTCAGATTATGGATGGGGGGAATATTCCGATTTACCTAGTACTCAAATTAATGCTGAAATGGGTTTTGTTAAATATGAACTTGAGATAGAATTTAATGACGGCAAGAAAGATAATATAATAGAAGATTTAATATTAAATAAAATTATTTTAAAATTTGAAAATCTCAAAATATTTACAAAGAATAAACCCGATAATGTAATTAATAAAATACCATATATAATTGGTTAAATTAACTTTTTTATTTTTACCGCATATATTTAAAAACAATAATAATAATTTATTATATTATAAAATGTTGCTAGAACCTATTAAGAAGGACAAAAAACTTATATCAATATATAAAAACCCACCTATTAAAAATATAGTAGATATTAAGATAAAATCTATCAATAAATTGGCAAATAATATAGGATATTCTTTAAATATATATATATCTCCTTCTAATAATTCTGATATAATTACTGAAATCCTGTTATTTGATAAAGAAATAATGAATTCAATTGAAAATAATTCAATAAAATGGTTTAATAGACAATTTAATAATGAAGAAATTATGGAATTATATAATAAATCTTTTTGTAATCAAACTAAAACGATGAGTATTATATTAACAGATAAACAGATAAAGACAATGTTATATAATAATAAGACCGTTGAAGATATTGAAGATATAGTAAAAATACTAATAGATGATAATATTTCTAAGAAATCTTTAATTAATATAACTATAGAATATTACGGTCTATATATATATAGCGAAACAACATCTAATAAATGGATGATTAAATCAATAGATATTTCAAATATAGATGATGATGATAATATAGTGAGTACCGAAGAATTGATAGATAATTTTCAGCATAGAATATATAATATTAAAAAGAAATGTAATGATAAAGTTGATATTCTTAGTAAGAACATAGATAGTATTAGAAATACTATGAAAAGTATTGATGAATTATTAGATGATTTAAAAACAGGTTCAAAATCAGCAAATATTAATGTACATTATTGTTTAAATAAATTGAATACATTAATATTAAATCAAGAAGAAAATATAAAATTAAAATATTTTTAAATATAATCTAATGTAAATAATAGATATATAAGTAGAATTAATATGGGTACTAATAAAAATGTAGTTGTATCTTTTTCAATAGCAATTTTATTGCTTCTTTCTTTACTATTATTATTAACATACAATTCAAAATGTAATCAATCGCATAATAACGGTTCGATGATGCAAAGTTCGCAAAACCAAGGTAATTTAGGAAATTACTCAAAAACCCCCGAACCCTTCTATTTTGAAAAATTTACAACTGCACCTTCAGCTACTCCTGATACATTTAAAATCAATGAAGGAATGTCCGTAAATGAAAATATGGCTGATTTAGCATCCGTTCAAACATCGAATGAAGTTTCTCCTCAATGGTCTACGAGAGCCAATCAACAAACTCAAAATACCTCTCCCGAATCATCAATGATGTCTTCTCAAGGACAAGGGCAGGGACAAGGCCCTATGGGATCAGCCAATGGAGATTCTAGTTTCCAGTCCGTTTCTAATATGGGAGGCGGAACTGGCGGATATTCTTCGTTTGATGCAAATGAGCAAGCAGCACAATCTTGTTTCCCTCGCGATAGATTAACAGCAGATGATTTATTACCAAAAGATGCTGCGGATAGTAAATGGGCACGTATAAATCCTTCAGGTAGCGGTAATATAGGCGATCAGAACTATTTAACAGCAGGATATCATGTAGGTGTTAATACAGTTGGTCAATCATTAAGAAATGCTAATTTACAATTACGCTCAGAAATACCTAATCCCCAAAATGCCGTAGGACCTTGGATGATAAGTACTATAGAACCCGATTTACGCCAAAATGTTCTTGAAATCGGCAGTTCAATATCATACTAAATTATTTTTACTCTCTTATAATTATAAAATGTACATAAGGAAAATCACATAAGAAATATAATATATTAAGATTTAAATGTGTGATTTAGGACAAAATCTACTTTTAAAATCTCTTACAGATTTTTATAATAAAAACGTTGAATATAAAATAATATTGAAGAATATCATTATAGGAAAACATAAACTGTCTCTACGAATCATTGAATGGTTAGTAACGCATTATGCGAAAAGCAATAATATATATTATTGGATAGATGATAATAAAAATATATATACAGATTTTCCTCCTGATAATATAAAGGGAAATATTAGAAAAATCAACTTATATCACGATTATCGCTCACAATTAAAATCGTATTCCAAGTTTAACTTTGATTCTTTTCGGAGACATCATCGCATAACCTTTTTTATTAGCGAAGATAAGACAGAATATATAGAGACAACCGTAGGTCAATTGAACTTTTTCCGCTGGATTTTCAATAATAATATTATAAATTATGCTATTAATAACTATGATGTCATATATAAAAAAATGATTGATAATAACATTTGCAAGTGTAAGGCGGTCGCTTATACCGACCACGACATAATCAGAACCAAGTGTCTATTGAGATTTGATTAAATCGCGTAATTCTATATTTTCTTTCTTTAGTTCGTTAATATTTTTATTCAATTCTTTAATTGATTCAATCAATAGCGGTATCATTTTTTCATAATTAACTGTCAGATAATTACTTCCTGTTTTTGAAACAACATTATTTTCAGCATCATATGATATATCCGCCGGGGCAATTTCTATTAATTCGGGCAATATTTTTTGGACGTCTTGTGCACTAACACCGAGCTCTCTCTTATTCATTTTATTTCCTTTAATTCCTAAATCATTCGCAGTTTTATTAGGTCTATAATAGAATCCTTGCAATTTATCTACAATATCTAGAGGATTCTCTATATTTCCTTCTCTATCTTTTAATCGTTCGTCTGAATAATCGCCAAATGATGTAATTGAACCTGATGCTATAATATTACCATCGACATACATATTTCCCACGATATCAAGCGAATATAAAGGATTCGTATTACCTATCCCGACATTACCTAGATGATAAACTGATGTATTTGCGGCATTATAAGTCCATTGTGCGCCTTCAACTGATTTAATAAGATTTCGCATATTATAGCGTAATGATATATTTTGAGATAATATAGAAGCGGAATTGCTTGGTGGCAAAAATTGATCTGTTTGACCCGATGTGGCAACTATTTGTGCTGTCGTTGCTGTAAATCTAACTTCATAATTTCCTTTTAATATTAACTTTGAAATCGTATTATTAGTATTTTTATCAATAAAATCAGTAATAGTGGGAACAGAAAAATTCAATGTATAACTATTTGTAGTATTTATCAATGTAACTATTATCCACGTAGCCAAACTTCCAGTGATTTTAAAAACTTGCCCCGGTGTATAAGATTGACTATATTGAGTAGGTGAATAATAAGATAAAGTAGTCACAAATACATCATTTATATATATATGTGACCCTCCCCATTGAGCATCAACTCTAAAATGTGTATATCCTGTTGGTAATATTAATTCCCAAGGGGGGCCATATTCTAAAGCGTTAACATTTACATTATATACTAACGGCTGAGCATAATCAAATGGCGGAATATAAGCGAAGCTCAATGTCTTATGAGTTACAGGGTTGCCTTCCGAAGTAGGGCCAGCAAGAGACTTGAACCTTATTATTACTATACCTGAGCCACCATT
>Ga0208226_1000216_pt1 | contig 17907 bp, 17 predicted proteins | sample LakMenE18May11ns_FD_150713 | JGI IMG/M metagenome (GOLD analysis project Ga0208226, IMG submission 150713) | Freshwater microbial communities from Lake Mendota, WI - 18MAY2011 deep hole epilimnion ns (SPAdes) | ecosystem: Environmental > Aquatic > Freshwater > Lake > Epilimnion/Euphotic zone ... | reverse complement strand
GGCCATACCGCGCCAAAGAACCATGTTGCCCGGTGGCGTATCTCTCGTTCGGTTTTAATAGCCGCAGAGCCTAGCCAATCGGAGCAGGAAGTTGCCGAGGGTTTCAGCCTTTCCAATATAGAGTGGAACAACGCCTTCAGGCTCTTCTACTAACATCATGTAGATTAGGCCGTCATACGCAAAAGCTTTCTGCTTCCAGTCATCAATAAGCTTAGTGCATTCTGCACGGATAAGCATATCCATCTCAGGGCTCCGACAAAGGATGCTTCTGGGGGTTGGCTTACCGATTTGTTTTGTCTTAACAGCAAGGCCAGATGAAGCTTCAAACAATGGCACCTTAGTGGTGGCGATGTTATGCGTGGTGCAGAACTGATTCCAGATTTGTCGATGATTGTTCATGGGTTGATTATAAAGTGGTGGTTGTTGTGGGTGAAGGAAATAGTTGGTGGCTATGGGTTTTTTGGATCCAAAAATAAGTTTGCTTCTCGATATATATCTATTGAGAACTAGTCTACCAACGCCCCTTGAGGTTCTTCTGCCAGCATATTGCTGACATCGTTAATCTCCCGTTGGCTTGAATGTTATAGCGTGTCCTGCGACATCCTATTTTCTTTGCTATCAGATGCCAAATCACCTATATTTACATTCTGAGTTTGCAATGCACAAAATCTGATTTAATACCAATCGATTATTTATGGTGAGTGATTTAAATGACAGAACCAAATTCACCAAAAAGATCAATCGGTAATCCAGACCTTGAAGCCACTTCTGATCATATTGATACAGGTGATCAAGCCCCAAAAGAACTGGACACCATTGGCGATCCTAATGCCACTAATGAAACGAGTGTCAGTAATAATCCAAAGGCTGTAGCGTCCAACACAAATCGAGAGGTTTTGTTTGGCCGATTTCGGGTTCAGAAGGTTTTAGGCGAAGGTGCCTTTGGAAAAGTATACCTTGCCAAAGATGAACAGTTAAACCGTCTGGTGGCTATCAAGATATCCAAAGAAATCATTCTCGATAAAAATGTTTTGGACTCTTTTTTAAGCGAAGCGCAAATGCTCGCAAAGCTTGATCACCCCAATATCGTACCGGTGCATGATGTTGGGAACTCAGCGACTGAAGGGTTTTTCATTATTTCAAAGTATCTGGATGGTGGCACACTTTCAAAGGCATTAACAACAAACGCCTCAGATATCACTTGGGTTTGTAGAACCATTGCGCTGATCGCAGATGGTTTGCATCATGCTCATACTCGGGGTTTGGTGCATCGAGACATTAAACCAGATAACATTCTGCTGGATGCTTCGGGCAGCCCTTGCATAGTAGATTTCGGCCTGGCTTTGAAGGAAGAATCATTTGGTCAAGGCAAGGGTTTGATGGGTACTCCCCTTTACATGAGTCCGGAACAGGCAAGTGGGGAAGGTCATCGGGTGGATGGCCGTTCTGATATCTTCAGTCTGGGTGTTATTCTCTATGAAATGCTTGCAGGAAGAAGACCTTTCGAAGCCAAGACTGTCATGATGCTATTGCAAATGATCAAGATGGTAGAAGTAAAACCTTTAAGACAGATAAATTCAAAAATAGACAAAGAGCTAGAAAGAATCTGCTTGAAAGCATTAAGCCGTAAGCTTCTGGATCGATATGCCACAGCAGCAGATATGGCAGCAGATTTGCGTTCCTTTTTGGCTTCAGGGCCTATGCCATCGGGCAATTTGCAATATGCGCCTTCAATTAATATTGAAGGTAATAAGTCTGGCTCAAAATCAGGCAATATATCGGGTCTGAATTCCAAAAACATCCAAGTGGTTTATAAAGGGTTGCGTTCGTTTGATCAAAGCGATGCAGGTTTTTTCTTGGAGCTATTACCTGGGTCTCGGGATCGGGAAGGCTTGCCCCCGAGTATCCGATTTTGGAAAACCCAGATTGAAAATCCATCCTCCTCATTCAGTGTTGGTGTAATATACGGCCCTTCCGGGTGTGGCAAATCATCCCTTATGAAAGCAGGGCTGATTCCTAACCTAGATGGCAAGATCATTCCCATTTATTTAGAAGCCACCACCATAACCACGGAAGAGTCCATACTCAAACAATTGCGTAAACGCCTTCCAGATCTCCCCCAGGAACTTACCCTAGTCGAAGCCTTTGCCTTGATTCGTAAAAAGAAACCAGCAGGGTTGAACAGAAAGTTACTGCTCATTGTTGATCAGTTTGAACAATGGCTATCTGCAAATCCGAATGTTGATAACGCATCTTTGGTTCAAGCTTTGCGCCAGGTAGATGGCGATTACTTCCAAGTCATTCTTATGATTCGTGATGATTTTATACTTGCGATGAATCGCCTGATGGCAGTGCTTGAAATTCCGATTGTAGAGGGAGTGAATTTCAGTCTGGTCGATTTATTTGATCAGAAGCATTCGCGCAAGGTATTAAGGCTGTTTGGCAGGGCCTTGGAATGCCTGCCCGAAGGGGAACTTTCCAAGGAGCAGCAGCAATTCATTCACAAAAGTATTGAATCCCTTTCGGTGGATGGGAAGGTTATATCCGTAAGGCTATCGGTATTTGCAGACATGATGAAAAGCAGGCCATGGCTGATTTCGTCTTTAAATTCCATAGGTGGAGTAGAAGGCGTAGGCGTGCAGTTTTTGGAGGAAACCTTCTTTTCATCAGGCGCCTCGGCCCTTTGCAAAATACACCACAAGGCTGCGCAAAAAGTTTTAAGAGCATTGCTTCCTTCCTCGGGATCGAGCATCAAGGGTGGCATGCTATCCTTAGAAGACTTGAAAGAAGTCTCAACTTATGCTAATAAGCCCCGTGATTTTGAACAGCTTTTACAGTTGCTCGATAGTGATTTGCGCTTGATCACGCCTACAACTCAGGAAGATGACTCAGATTCAAAAAGGTTTTATCAGTTGGCGCATGATTATCTGGTGCCTTCATTGCAAGAATGGCTTTTGAGAAAACAAAAAGAAACTCGGAAGGGCCGAGCTGAATTGGTATTGGAAGATCGGGGCAAGGTCTGGAATCTGAACCCCGAAAACAGGCAACTTCCTTCCTTAATACAGTGTTTAAGCATTCACTGGAATATACCAAGTAAAGATTGGACAAAACCCCAAAAGAAGATGCTCAAAAAAGCCAGTAAGTATTATCTGGTACGAAGTATCTTGGTTGCTTCCATGCTGTTAATGCTAGGTTTTCTAGGTTGGGAAGGGTATTTACAGAGAGATAGGGCAAATAAGAATGAGGAGCTTGCTCAGGTAGGGTTGGTTGAAATTAAAAAAGCTGAAGAGTATAAACTTAAAGCTGAAGAGTATAACCTTAAGGTTATTCAAATAGCGGATAAGCTAGAGATGGTGTTAATCCATGCAGGGAAGTTTACGATGGGTTCGCCTACTTTAGAGAAAGGTCGATTAACTAAAGAAAATGAGCATGAGGTAACGCTAACGAAATCTTTTTACATGGGAATGTATGAAGTAACGCAGGAGCAATATGAAGCGGTGATGGGGGATAACCAAAGTACGACAAAAGGTGCCAAGCTACCAGTAACGGATGTATCTTGGAATGATTGCCAAGAGTTCATTAAGAGGTTAAATGCGAAGACAGATGGTGGTTACAGACTTCCAACAGAGGCAGAGTGGGAATATGCATGCAGGGCTGGAACGACAACTGCTTATTCGTTTGGTGATAGCCTAACAAAGAGTGATGCAAATATTGAAAGTTCAAGCATTAAGACAGTTGGGAGTTACAGGCCAAATGCGTTTGGTCTGTATGACATGCACGGCAATGTGTCTGAGTGGTGTGAAGATTGGTACGGTTCTTTACAGGATGGCGAAGTAACAGACCCGAAAGGGCCAGCAACGGGATCAACCCGTGTGTCGCGTGGTGGGTCTTTCTACGTCAATGAATCGGGAGCTCGCTCTTCCATCCGGTACCACTACCTCGCGCCGTCCATTCGGAACTTCAGCTATGGGTTCCGTTTGGCGAGGACAAAATAATTACTGCTTAGCCCCCTTACTGCTTTACTGTTTGCTGCTTCTGTATTTAAAGTGTATCCCCGAAGGGGATTTTTGATAAATTTAAGTTTTGTAATTATGTACAGGTATTAATTAGTTATGCCTGAAAGTAAAAATCACCAAGAGCTTATCGTAATAACCAAAACTTACGATTTGATTTTATGGTCTTGTAATCACACTAGTAAATTCCCTAGGAATCATCGCTTTGTTTTAGGTGAACGACTCGAAAGGAATCTCTACGAATTATTTGAATTACTTATCCGATCCAAGTACACGAAACAACGCTTAGAATTGTTAGAGCAAGCTAACCTTCTTATAGAGGTTTTACGCTTTCAAATGAGACTTGCAAAAGATCTGAAATGCCTCAAGGCGGAAAGTTATGGGTTTGCTGCCAGAGCCCTTGAAGAAATCGGCAAGCTTCTAGGGAGCTGGATTAAAAGCAGCAGGCCAAAGGTATGAAAAGAATAGGCAACCTTTGGCCACAAATGATTAGCTTCGAGTCTTTACTAAAAGCTGCCAATAAAGCCCAAAAGGGAAAACGCTTTCGCCCTGATGTAGCGGCCTTCGTTTAGGGCAAAGTTCGCGAAATTCACTTGCTTCATATGTTGCATTTGCTGCGTTTGTATGATATAATCTAATTGGAAGAGGAGAAACAAATATGGCCATAATTCTCGCCGAAATCCAAGAAGCGGTCCCACCGACTGCCGAGGATGCGCAACTCGCTTTGGAATCCAGCCGTCGGCTGACCAAGTTCCTTGCGGCCAAGCCGAAGAAGTCGCTTCGAGTCCGAATCGAACCGGAGAACGAACCGGCCGAATCGATCTCGATTCCCGTCAGCGCATTTCGTTTGCTGAATAGCATTCTCACCGAGATGGCCAAGGGGAACGCGGTCACGCTAATCCCTGTTCATGCCGAGCTGACGACCCAGCAAGCGGCGAAAATTCTGAATGTCTCTCGGCCTTTTCTGATCGAGCAGCTTGAGAAGAGTGTCATTCCCTACAGGAAAGTCGGCACGCATCGCCGAGTGATGTTCAAGGATCTGATGGAATACAAACAGACTATGGATCACAATCGCCTAAATGCGCTTGAGGAATTGTCTGCCATCGACCAAGAACTTGGGCTCGGTTACTGAGAATGGGCCAATTCACGGTCATATATGATGCATGCGTTCTCTATCCGGCACCGCTGCGTAGCTTCCTAATGTATTTGGCGGTCACCGATCTATATCACGCAAGGTGGACTAATGATATTCACGAGGAGTGGATGCGAAACATCGTGAAGGATCATGTCGACATTACGCGTGAACAAGTCGATCGTATCCGAGACCTGATGAACTCCCATGTTCGTGACTGTCTCGTCACGGGTTACGAGCCGCTGATCGGTGGTCTCACGCTTCCTGACCCGGATGATAGGCATGTGCTTGCTGCTGCCATCCTTAGTGGGGCTGACACTATCGTGACATTCAATTTGAAAGACTTCCCTGAGGAGGCTCTCAAACCGTATGGCATTAAGGCTCAGCATCCCGATGAATTCCTTAACTGCCAGCTTGATCTTGCTCCGAATGTGGTCTGCGCTGCAGCCAAGAAGCAGCGGGGTAGTCTCAAGAATCCGCCGATGAATGTCGAAGAGTATCTCGCGTCGCTGGAACGCCAGGGACTTGCCCAAACGGTTTCGAGTCTGCGCGAGTATGCGGAGCTTATTTGACTGTGTAAATCCACAGATAATGACACGACATCATTCCCACTTGGGCTTTTTGGGGAGCGGCCAAGCCGTCCGATCTTATTGCCTAAGGCGTGGAATCTCAGAAGGTGCATTTCATTATTGGTGCAAGAAATTATCCCGCTTATCAAAGGTTTGGCCACACCGTTTGGGATCAATCCCCGGACTTATCTGCGAAATATGCTGACTAAGTTATCCACAAATACTGCAGAGCAACTCCACACGCTTTTGCCAATCAAGTAATAAAATCAGGCTGTTCTAATTCGTTTTTTGCACCTATATTTCGCAAAACAAATACAAACAATCAGAGGTCGCAATCGATGGTCTTGTTCACGGAAAATTAAAAATCGGCGCAGGAGGGCTTCTCCTACGATACGGTTGGCTAGTTGGTCTCGGTGCCCTGCATGGCTAATTGGGATCTCTCCACCACCACTACCACCAATATTACCCTGCATCTTCTCGACCGGGTAACTTCCATCACGCATAGCAAGGTGATGGGCGAGGACTCCGTAATTAATGCTTGCTGCTTCTGTATTTAAAGAGCATCCCCGAAGGGGGGGCATACCCAATAGCTAAAAAAAGAACCCACTCCATTGGCCGAAGCCGAGGGCGGGTTCTAAGTTTAAGTAGCGCTACCGCACTTAAGGACCTCAATCATCTGACTAGCCTGTCTTACGCTCATATCATTGAAAACACGCACGCCACTCTGCTTCAGTAACTCTGGAACAGGCACGCCATGCTTTCTCGCTAACCCTTGAATGCAGACAATTTGTTTTTCTGCCGCAAAGTGTACTGGTTCCACAGAAACAGCACTGCCCTAATCGCCCACATGTAATCGATTGAATCAAAGAATAATCACACAAGCATCGTTCCCGGAGTTTGATTCCTGGAACGATGTTTTATTTTACGCCATGCACTTGCTTGCCTGAAAGATAAGTCGCAAGGCATTTGGTTTGGGCAATCGTATCTTCATCGCAGGTAAGAATGTCGCGATCAAGAACAATGAAATCCCCTTGTTTACCCACTTCAAGAGATCCTGTTTCCTTCTCCAAAAACATGAGGTGGGCGTTGTTCATGGTGTAGAAACGAATCGCCTGCTCACGGGTTAATGCTTGTTCGGGTCGAAGTTTTTGGGGGTAATATTTGCCCTTGCGATTGATTGCAACGCTCATGCCCAGAAATGGATTGTAAGGGTTGACCGAGTTCATGGAATCAATTCGCTGCATATGATCCGACCCGCCACCCACTATGCCGCCCGCTTTAAAAATGCTTTGCAACGGCTGGAAGTACTCGAGTCGTTCGACGCCAAACTGCGAAACCAAAGTATGGCTATCGAGGTAAAGCCAAGCTGGTTGGATATCTGCAACGATGCCAATTTTGGGCATTTTTTCGACAGCATCTTTGAACATGAAATTGGAATGGGTGATGCAAGGGCGTGTGCTTCGTACTGGAGTGGTGCGGTTAATTTCTTCGTAAACTCCCACCAATGTTTCTACTGCGCCATCGCCAACGGTGTGGGCGGTGAATTGCATGCCATTTTTTACGGTGGCATGAGCCATGCCCAGAAGCTTGTCACGCGAAAGAAAAAGCAGGCCCCTGTAGGTCGGATCATCGATGGAATATATTTTGCTAAGGCCCCAAGGCTTTTGCATATAAGCGCTGCCCGTTAGCATGCCACCATCTAAAAATATCTTTATGCCAATGATGCGAATCATGTTGTCGGGCGCACGCATCGGATGGGTGGCAAGCTTTGCGATATCTTTTTCAAGGGTTTCCAATGGGCTGCCTGTACCCATTGAGTATGAGGCAGCTAGTCGGACGGTGAGTTTGTCTGCATCCTTGAGTTTTTTAAATCTTTCAAGCGAGGAAGTTCCTGCACCGCGATCAATGATGCCGGTTAATCCCACGCTGTTGTAATCTTTAAGAAGAAGGTGCAGGCGTTCAATATTATCGGCTTCGGTAGGTTGCCTTTGTGAAGGTTGCGAGGTTTTAACAAATCGGGTGCAGTTGCGCAAAATACCTGTGGGTTCGCCAGTCTTTACATCTTTATCAACTTGCCCAGCGCCACCATCATTCACTTTAAAATCCTTGTCGATCTTGCTTAACTTAAGCGCAAGAGAATTAAGCGAGGCATCTGGCCCAGTTGAATAAAGCACCGGATGCAAAGGCGCTGCTGCATCCATTTCAGCCTTGGTTGGATAGCGCTGTTCCTTAAGCCGGGTGATAAAGACCTGCCTTAAAACAATCCATTCCCCCTTGGGAAGAACCTTGGCGCGGGCCTTAATGTAATCAAGAACATCTTGGATGGTTTCAAATGCGGGAATGGGGTGGTCGAATTCGTGCATCGCTGCGCCTGCAGGATGAACATGAGAATCGATCAGGCCTGGCAGAACTGTTTTGCCTGCGACATCTTTTACGACGGTGGTTGCACCTTTGGTTTTCAGCACTTCCTCATTGCTGCCTGTCTTCAGGATTTTTCCATCCTTAATTGCCATGGCTTGAACGATGGTGAATTTCTCATCCACGGTAACAATCTTGGCATTATGGAGTATAAGATCAGGCGCTTGGGCGAAGGTGATCGAGGTTGAAAGAAGTAAAGCGCTGAAGGAAGCCAGGGAATAATTCATGAGAAGTCCTCTTGGTGGGTTATGCCAATAGGATACAGCCAAACGATCGTGGTGCAAATTTGATTTTCCAACTTTAAGTTGAAAAGAATCTACTAAAGAATCTACTAGGGGTTACCAATGCAATAAAGGCATTTGTCGGAACGGAGAAAAAGTTTCCCCTCGCTAATTGCGGGCGAGGCATTGAAATCGCCTTCATCCGCGATTTTATTATGGGAGATAAGTTTAAAGTTAGGGCTGGCATCAAGAACGAAGGTGCCTTCCTGCCTGGTAACTGCGATCAATTTGTCGTGAACCAAAATCATTGAAGCATAAACCGGGCGGGCAGCTCCACCTGAAGATTTTAAAGGCAGACGCTCTTTGTAAATGATTTTACCTGTTGCAGCTTCGGCACAATAAGCCAGACCGCGATCGTTGATCCAATACAAATGCTCACCCTTAACAACAGGGGAGGGCACATACGAGGAATCAGTGCTGGTCCAGATTATATTTTTGGATAAATCGCCTTTGCCTTCAGCTTTCAGTGCGACAGATTTAGTTTGTGGGAATCCGCCAAAGCAAAAAAGCAGGTTATCCTTCGCTGCAATGGTGGGGGATATATTGCCATCGAGGGATGTTTCTGCGAACCATGCCAGTTTCCCGTTTTCAGGGTTGATTGCCCAGATTTCGTTGGGCACCGGAACGATGATAAGTTGCTTTTCAGGAGAGGCGTTAAAAATAAAAGGAGTGGTATAAGAAAGTTCAAGTTTATCTCCCGGAGCCTTCCAAACCTCTGCGCCTGTTTTTTTGTTTAAGCCGATGACCGCTCTGCTTTCTTCAGAGGCGTTCACTATCACCAAATCCTTATGCAGTATGACGCTTGATGCAGAACCCCACTTGCGGTTTCCGGATTGTACCCCAACGCTGGTTTTCCAGAGTTCCTTTCCTGAAAAATCAAACGCAATCACGCCTGCTTTACCAAAGAAGACAAATATTGACTCGCCATCGGTTGCAGGGGTGCTGCTTGCATAACCATGCTGGGTCAGGTAGCCCGAGTAGGGATCATCCTGTACATCGGCTTTTACAGAAGACTTCCACAAAACCTTGCCCGAATTTTTATCGATGCAAACCAGAGATCGTTCGATGCCTGATGCAGAGTTGGTAAAGCAGGTGACGAAAATATTGTTTTTCCAAACGATGGGGCTCGATGCTCCCTTTCCTAAAAGATCACATTTCCAAAGCATATTTTTGGAATCGTCCCAAGTGGATGGAATATTCACATCTGAACTAAAAGCATTGCCGCCGGGCCCACGGAATTGGGGCCAGTTTTGCGCATTGCTGCTATTTGCAATTACTAGTGGAAGTATCAAAGTTATTAGGGAAAGTATAATTCGATTTGTTGCCATCATTTTTCTCGTTTGATCAATGCGGAAAGAGCTGTCAAACGCACAACATACCAAACCAAATCTTAAGGGAAGATTAAGATCCTACAAGATTTGTAGGAAAGATCAGAATGGAAGAAAAAAGTAGCGACGGCTGGAATTGAACCAGCGACCTTGGCCTTATGAAGACCCTGCTCTAACCGCTGAGCTACGTCGCCTTATGTAAGTACTGGCTAATGAAAAATTTAGGTAAAAATACCTTCTAAAACAAGGGGTACTAGTGTTCCTTTTGCTCTTTCTTGGTTTTTTTGTCATTAGAAGTGAGAAAAACGCCCCTTCCGATGGCTTCAACCCCGAATTTTGCCTTGATTGCATCCAAAGTACGATCTATTTCTCCACACTTTTGGATTATTTTTGTGTCAAAAAGCCCCCCTTGGATCTCTCCGGGGCGAACTAATCGTACCGCACCAACGCTTATTAGCCTAGCGGGCAATAGATCAAATTGCAGCAATTTTTTTAAAAGTGCTTTTGCTTCAGACCATAAAAGCATGGTTTCATTCATGGGTTCGAGCAGGGTTTTCGAAACGCTTCGGGTTTCAAAATCGGAAGATCGAAGCTTTACCTCTATCACTGCTGCTTTAATTTCTTTTTTTCGAAGTCTAGCACCCAAATGTTCCACCAATTCCAACAGTTTTTCCTCTAACACTTCTTTATCTTCGATATCGTCTGAAAAAGTGACATCAGCACTTAATGATTTTGCCAACCGATCGGGTGTAACTACTCTGGAATCGATGCCTTGCGCCAACTCCCACAAATGAATCGCAGCAGGCCCAAAAGCCATTTCCAACGCTTTTGGATTTGCTGTTGCGATTTGACCAATGGTTTTATAACCCAGCGCATGAAGCCGCAACTCCGCTTTTTTACCCACCCCCCATAGCCTGCCCACGGGTAGTGGATCTAGAATTTCGCGAATCTTATCCGGGGTGATTACAACAAAACCATCAGGTTTTTTTAGATCACTTGCAAGCTTTGCCAGAAATTTATTCGGAGCTACTCCTACCGAAGCTTTTAGCCCGGTTTCCTTTAATATTTCGTCTTTGATTGTTCGACCAATGGTTTCAGCAGAACCAAAAAGACCTTCGCTTCCTTTTACATCCAGAAACGCTTCGTCACTGCTTAAGGGTTCCACCATGGGCGTGTAGCGGTGAAATATTTCTCTGATATGCTTGCTGATCTCGCCATACCTTGCAAATCGTACTGGAAGAAAGATCCCCTGTGGGCAAAGCCTAAGGGCAGTTTTTAAAGGCATCGCACTATGTACGCCAAACACCCTTGCCTCGTAAGAAGCTGCACTAACAACGCCTCTGCCTCCCGGTTTGCCACCAACAATAACAGGCAGGCCGCGTAATGCAGGATTATCTAATTGCTCGACAGATGCAAAAAAAGCATCCATATCAACATGGATAATTTGAGCAGGATTATTGGTCCCCATCAATCACCCTTCAAGGAGTGGTTTTTTTGAAATTCATTTAATTCAAGTTAGCATGATAATGGAGGCTTCACAAGGATTGGGGCATAGCAAAACAGTTATTCCCCTAAAACTTTTACGAGTACGCGTTTGGGCCTTTTGCCATCGAATTCCCCATAAAAAATTTGTTCCCAAGGGCCGAAATCCAACTTGCCTTGAGTGATCGCAACCACGACCTCACGGCCCATAATCTGCCTTTTCATATGGGCATCTGCATTGTCTTCGCCCGTGCGGTTGTGGTGGTAGATTTGCGCTGAAGGATTGAAAGGAGCCAAAGCCTCCAGCCATTTTTTGTAATCGTGATGCAAGCCCGGTTCATCGTCATTAATGAAAACCGAGGCGGTTATATGCATCGCATTACAGAGCATAAGTCCTTCCTTTATGCCGCTTTTTTTGACAATATCTTCAATTTGAGAGGTTATATTTAAAAATCCCATTCTTTCGGGAAGATTAAAAGTAAGATGTTCCGTGGTGGATTTCATGCTAATGCTCCGGCTAACCATGTTATTTTGCATCTCTGCAAACGCAGATGGTATTATTATCAGGGAAGATTTTTTATCGGCCAATGATAAAGTGAAGAAGAAGGTTAAAAGCTAGATGTATCATTTTGAAGGTAATTTTCTGGGTAAGGATAGGTTGCGCCTTTATTGGCAGGGTTGGCAACCTGAATGCCCCATCAAGTGCATTATTTGGTGTGTGCACGGATTAGCAGATCATTCTGGAAGATATGAACATATTGCAAGCAAACTTGAAAACAAAGGGTTCGCTGTTTATGGTTTTGATAGGCGAGGCTGTGGAAAATCAGAAGGCCCCAGAGGCCATGCTGCTTCCTACGAAACCTTGATTGATGACCTTCGGCTTTTTCAAGGCGAGCTTGAAAAGATGCACCCCGATATTCCGATCGTGCTTTTGGGCAATAGCCTTGGCGGCCAACTAGCCCTTGCTTATTCCATGAACTACCCTCAAAGCATTCATGCCTGTATCGCCCTTGCGCCCTGGCTTTCACTTCCGTTTAAGTTGCCTTGGTGGCTCGAGAATTCTGCTGCATTGATAAATATGATTGCTTCATCGATTGCGTTTGATAACAAGTTGAATTACGAAGATCTTTCGCGTGACCGCAATTTCATCGAGTCTTTTAAGAGCGATACTCTCATTCATCGCAAAGTTTCTGTCGGTCTCTATTTGCAATGCTCTAAAGCTGCTCAAAGGCTTTTGAAAAACCCCCAAGTTTTGCAAACCCCTACTCTGTTAGTGCATGGCACTGGCGATAAAGTTACTTCCCATCTGGGATCTCGACAATTTGCAGATGCTGCTCCAACAGATCTTTTAACCTATGTCGAAATCCCAGATGGCAGGCACGTTTTATTGCAGGATGACTGCAAGGCCGAAGTTTGGCTGACCATCGATACTTGGCTTAGCCAACTTAATTTCTAACCATGAAATCTAAATAGTTATACTCCGGGTAATATTGGCCCTGACGAGTTGTTTTGTGGCGGAATGATTGCGCCCGGTGGCAACCCAATCGGCCCTGGCGGTAAAGCTCCTGGCGGCAAAGCTCCCGCTGGAAAAGCAGCAGGCATTGCAGTTGGTGCATTCAAGGGCACAATCTGACCTGAAATGCCAAGCCTTGCAAATACATGTTTGACTTCTCGCATTTTTACAACCCCAGATCCTGCTTCAAAATAGGTGATTTTTGATCCGAAGCTGCTTTGGCGTAGTAGCCCGTTGAAGTCGTCTTCGGTTCTAAATGGCTTTCCATTCACCTGAATAATCACATCCCCATTTTTGAACCCGTATCTATCTGCCGCCAATCCGGGAGTAATCGAAGAAATTTTGTACCCGCCTTGCTGGAAGGCATTGAGTGCGGTGGGCGGTGCGTAAGAATAAGCGGGCCTTGCAGCTCCGGGGCCACTTTTGAAATTCGCAGGTGCAGATACGATTTGTGCTTCTGACCATCCTGCTGAAAAACCCAGCACAGCTAGACTACCCAAAATTTGTAACGGCTTAAGAATTTGTTTTACCATGAGATTGTTCCTTAAAAAGCGAGCCAATGTTTCTATATAGATTATTCGCAGGAGCGATGAAGTTATGGAATCTAACCTGAAAGAAAAAAAGAAAAGTTTTGAAAATCAGTGTCAAAAGGTAGGGGATTAATGGTTTAAAGGGGACTGGGAAACCTCCGTAATCACTTCGCTATCTCAAGTCCTTTAAATATTCATGCTTTTTCACTCGCTGGGAATCTAAGATTTTTTACTGTGACTCTATCTTGGTTCGCTATAAACTTTTTATGTTGTCTAATTTACCTAACCCTAAAAGGAGTTTGATCCATGTACGATATGAAGCAGCTAGATAAACTTAAGAAAATGCCACAACTTGTTCCTGAGGCTTATGCCTCTTATAGGCAATTCAGCAAGCAAGTCATGCAGGAAGGTGCGATCTCGGTCAAGAATAAGGAGCTTATCGCACTTGCAGTTGCAATGACCACACAATGCACTTATTGCCTGGAAATTCATAAGGAAAAAGCCAAGCATGCGGGAGTTACCGAACAGGAAATCGCTGAAACCATCATGATTGCCTCGCTACTTCGAATGGGCGCAGCCATAACCCATGGCGCACATTGCCTTGATTAATCAGCAGCAAGATTAATAATTCAGCCTGTGTATTTTGATTCTGCATCCGTGTAACTATCATTGATACAGAGGCTGAATTTTTCTTTTACATTAATCAACGGATGGTTTTGATGAGTTTTGATGCGGATGTGATAATCATTGGTGCTGGCCTTGCTGGTTTAAGCTGCGCTCGTATTCTGCAAAAACATCGCATCAATTATCTTTTGTTGGATGGTGCAGAAAAAGTTGGTGGCAGAATAAGAACCGATGTTGTTGAAGGGTTTCAGCTTGATCGTGGATTTCAAGTTTTGCAAACAGCTTATCCCGATGCGAAAGAAATTCTTTCTTATCCAGATCTAAAGTTAAAAAGCTTTTTCCCAGGCGCAATGATTCGCTATCAGGATAAATTTCACAGGCTAGCAGATCCATTTCGAGATCTATATACCGCAGCCAAGGGTTTGTTTTCTCCGATAGGTTCCTTGAAAGATAAATTGCTGGTGGGAATACTGCGCACCCAGGTAGCTTTTGAAACAATTGAAAAACTTTTGCAAAAGCCCGAAGTTACAACTCTCGAAAGACTAAAAGGGTTTGGGTTTTCGGATGTAATTATCGATCGATTCTTCAAGCCTCTTTACTCCGGAATATTTCTTGAGAATGAACTTTCAACCTCCAGCAGAGCGTTTGATTACAATTTCCGAATGATGGCGCTAGGCGATATCTGCTTACCTGCAGAAGGCATGGAGGCGATCCCACGCCAGCTTTTAACCATGCTTGATTCTGCTCGAATTAGGCTTAATTGCAAAGTTGCTTCTTTAAGCGAAAACAAAGTGATACTTGCATCGGGCGAATCTTTAACTGCGCCTAAAATAGTACTCGCTGTGGATCAACTTCAGGCATGCAAATTATTAGAAGTTACTGTAGTTCCAAAAATGAAGACTGTTATCACACTCTATTTTACTGCTTCCACTCCTCCAACCTCTTCACCTATTCTTTTTCTGAATGCCGAATCTTCAGGCCCGGTGATGAATATGTGTGTGCCTACTAATGTCTGTAAAAGTTATGCCCCAGAGGGTAAGGCGCTTATCTCGTGTTCGGTGCTAAAACATGATTTTGCTTCAGAAGAAATGCTTGTACAAAAAGTGCTCGAGCAAATGAAACAATGGTTCGGCAACCAAGTCGATTCGTGGAAACATCTTCGTACCTATAAAATCAATAATGCCTTGCCTGCTCAAGAACCTCCTCTTTCGGATGTTTCATCAAAGCCAATGCAAGTTCGAAAAGGTTTATATAAGTGTGGCGATTATGGTGGTATTGCATCGATTCAGACAGCATTGCAATCGGGTAGGCTGGTAGGCGAAGCTTTGGCCCAAGGTGTTTAATTAGGGCACTAGTGCGATCACGCGGGCGGGCGAGCCGGTTGCCCCTTCGATGGGTAATGCTCCTATAAACAAGTGGGCCCCAACTGCAGGTAGTTGATCAAGGTTGGTTAAATTCTCGATGTGGATTCTTTGCCCATGAAGCAATACCTTGTTGCAGCTAAAGTTGGAATCTTTGCCCGGCTCGATACCTGCAGTATCAATTCCCAATCCTGATATGTTTCTGTGTACGATTAGAAACCGAGTCGCCTCTAAGCTGAATCCTGGGAAATGCAAACCATTGGAATCATCTTTGCCGAAATACTTCTCACTTGCAAAATGCCTATTCCAGCCTGTGTGTAAAAGTAGAATGCAACCAGCAGGAGCATTGCCATGTGCTTTCTCCCATTGCTGCAAATGATCCAAGGTTAATTCGAAGTCTGCATTCGCTTCGCATTCTTTTGCGACATCGATAACTACGCAGGGTCTGAAAAGGGTAGATGGTAGAAGTTTATCGAGGGTGGTTTCGTTATCATGAAAGTGTGCTGCCACCCCTATATGGGTGCCTGTATGTTCCCCCATGGTAAATCCCCCCAGATTAAAACCATCTTTTTCAAGATGATTCAGAGGGAACAAAACTACCGCAGGATCCCCTGGCCAAACGGGAATGGCTAAGTTGATAGGGTGGGTAAGATCAATGATGCTTTCGTAATGGAAACTTGGCATGAGGAATCCCTCTGTTTTTGTAAAAACTGCCCTTGCAATCATTGTATAGAAAGATATATGCGTCTCTAAGTTGGTGCTAGTAAACCAGCGGGCCTTAATAGGGCCGATTAATAAAAGCAGGTTCTTTTGTGTGCTGAGTCTAGCGGGAAGTTCAGCAACGTTCCTTATTGGGAGCGTAGATTAAAATTGATCGGGTCCACTCGGTTGGGTCAGCCGTGCCGATAATTTCTCACAAAAGAACCTTTTTTATTCCTTCTCAAATTTATCGAGGAAGGGTTTTCCTCCACTCCAAGTGATTTCAATTTTCAAATCTTTAGTAGGTTTATCCACAGTGATGGTTAAGCCGGAAGTTTCGGTGGAATTATATTTCTTGGGAGCGTGCCATTTTTGGGCGGAAGGCCCCAAGGGCTCAAGGGCAATTATCGCAACCGGATGGGTTCCCTTTACGCAACCATCGTTTGGCTCATTTGTGGTTAGCGTGAAAGTCCCATCAGGATTTATTTTTGCAGATGCAGCCCTATAGTCTGCGGGTGCAACCTGAACAAAACCAAGAGGCAGGGGTTTGCCATCAATCAAAACAATGCCAGAAACCTGAACTAATTTAGGCCCTGAATCGCAACCATGAATTGCCGTAGAGCATAGAGCCAAAAAAATCAGCGGGGGAACAGAAAGCTTCATAGGGCCGCCCAGTTAGGAAAATGATGAGTTAAGGAGCGGAAACAGCTTCGCCGCCCGCTTTGGTCGATAGTGCTTTATATATGGCAAGAGAAATTGAATTGGTGAGAAACTGATTGTGGCCATCTGCGAACACAAAATTGGCACCCCCGGAGTGCTTGCTGCCAAACCCTCCGAAAATTGGAATCCCATAAGGGGAAGTAGTAATACCGGTTCCTGGCTTGGTGTTAATCGGGTTTTCGGTGTTTCGCAGGCAACTTTCATTTCGTGAGCCTTGCGACCATAGATTGGTGGAAAGGCCGGTATGAGCTTCAATTACTTCGCCAACCACCATTGTGTTGCTAGAACCATCAGTCATTTCGTTGCGTTTTTGATTGATTTTGTAATTGAACATTCCTGAATTATAAAGCTTAAGCGTGTCACTAATTCCTTGGGAGGGTCCAAGGTTACCATGAACAAAGGCATAACTTCCAGTGGCGATTTTTAAGCTTCCAGAAGTCCTAAACGACTCGCTGGTATCTGAAGGGCAGACATAAACGGAAGGTCGGGTTTCCACACCTTTGCTCTTAGCAGTCCAGGTTGCTCCTTGATTGTAAGGCAAATCATTCTGATCAAAAGTTTTATATAGGGCTTCCAATTCCACATAAGGAAGCAAATGAAGGAAACCACTTGCGCCATTCCGTTGTATTAGGGAATCCGTTGCACATGGCCCTGTCAGAATTCCATCACAACCATGCCTGCCTGTTGGAAAGGCGCTATAGACGGATTCGTAATTATGAAGCGCCAGACCGATTTGCTTGAGGTTGTTTTGACACTTCATATTTGCTGCAGCTTCCCGGACTTTTTGTACTGCGGGCAGCAAAAGCCCAATCAAAATCGCAATGATTGCAATTACAACTAAAAGCTCAATAAGCGTAAACGCCCTACGATTTGACGATGTTGGCATGTTTTTTTTCGTTCCTATTGACAGAATTCCGGAGCTTTTCGGTGTCTTAAAATTATGATGTTATCTCGTAATAAACCCCAAGAGTTTACCACTCAATATAAATTGCATTTTGCATTAAATTTGATACTAAAGCAAGTTATTAATCTTCGTAGCTAAGATTTTATCCAAGTTATCTATGATGGCAAAATAAGGGATTACTTCATTCTATTAACATTCTTGAGCAGTTATTCCTTCGGTCCTTGTTTAGTTGCGATTGGAACATAACCAACTTCAAATCCTTTGGGTGGGGTCACCACCAAAGCAGGATCAAGATCTGCCAGTTTTCCAATGGTGGGTGCAGGCAGATATTCT
>Ga0208226_1000214_pt1 | contig 18007 bp, 18 predicted proteins | sample LakMenE18May11ns_FD_150713 | JGI IMG/M metagenome (GOLD analysis project Ga0208226, IMG submission 150713) | Freshwater microbial communities from Lake Mendota, WI - 18MAY2011 deep hole epilimnion ns (SPAdes) | ecosystem: Environmental > Aquatic > Freshwater > Lake > Epilimnion/Euphotic zone ... | reverse complement strand
CTTTAAAAAGGAGAGTCTACAAACACATTTTTAATTTATAAAATATAAAATGGTTAAAAATCATGAATACAATCTTTAAAAAGGAGAGTCTACAAACACGTTTTTAATTTATAAAATATAAAATGGTTAAAAATCATGAATACAATCTTTAAAAAGGAGAGTCTACAAACGCATTTTTAATTTATAAAATATAAAATGGTTAAAAATCATGAATACAATCTTTAAAAAGGAGAGTCTACAAATACATTTTTAATTTATAAAATCCTAAAAAATCATGAATACAATCTTTAAAAAGGAGAGTCTACAAATACATTTTTAATTTATAAAATCCTAAAAAATCATGAATACAATCTTTGAAAAAGGAGAGTCTACAAATACATTTTTAATTTATGTAAAAGTAGTTTCTAGGTCTGGCTATAAATTTATTACTGCGTTTATTAGACTGTTTCTTTCTTTTAGTTTTAGTTTCGCTTTTATTTTTGCTTTTAGTTTTCCTTTTTGCTTTAGTTTCATTTTTTGCTATAGTTTTCCTTTTCGCTTTAGTTTTGGTTTCATCTTTTGCTTTAGATTTCGTTAAGCGTATGCTTTTAGTAAAATTGTCGCTATTTGAAATTGAAGTGTTTGAAGAACTAAAAACATCTTTTGGTATATATCTAAAAAAATTAGTAGTATATAATTTTGAACTACGAGAGATTGTATTGTCTTTAACTTGCGAATATATTTTTGATTTTTCTTCTCTCATGTCTTCTAATGTTTGTTGCTTACCATAACATGTAACACTAAACCGTTTCAATAAACCTTTTTGCTGCAGACGATTGTTAAGTTGGACTTTGAATAAATATTCGGCAATGCATAGTAATCTATTTTCATCATAATATGGCCTATTAGCATAAATAAATATTAAGTAAAAGCTCAATATTGTGTCTATTGTAGCCACTTTTATTTTTTGTCCATCAATAACTATTATATTATAGCTATGGCATGCAGTTGATTTATAAATAAAAGCTATTACATCCTTATTTACAACAATTTCATAATGAATGTCTATATATTCGCCAATAGGCGGCTTTTTATTAATGCTTACATTTGTAAAACCCTCATAATTCAATTGCTCTTTTAATATTTTAGCACTTGTTTCGGGGTCCTCACTAATAACATCAAAATCCGGAATATTTGCAGCTTGTTTCTTTTCTTTATATGGCATATATTTACTATATAGCGCACTTGCATAACCACCAAAGAAAACCAACCCTTGATTTATAAAACAACTTCTAGAGATCTCATAAATTTGGTTTTGTTCGTTGTTATTTCCCTCAAATCGTCTCTGAAAGTCTTTATGCTTACAAGATAGCCCGCGAAGAGGAAAATTATTATTTAACAATATAATACGTTTTAGAACTTTTTCCCATCGCGACACGTCGCCCATTGGCCGTGAAAGCTCTTGATACATAGCCATTCGCAAAAAATTAGGAGGGCAATAATTAATGGCATTAATTTTAATAGCCTTTTTGTATATATTATTAAATAGATTGCTGTCCATGTATGTGATGTCCGCAATAGGAATAAAATTCACATACACTTTATATGTGCCACTATGAACACCTGACTTTGCTTCAACTTCTTCGTAGCCAGCTTTATAATAAATATTTGCTAAATCTCTCGAATAGTCCATGGCATATGGCGAAAAAAAGTCATAATCCGGTATTTCAATATCTTTATTATAAAATCTATATTGTTCTGGCAATATATTATTTATAGCTGTCCCCCCATAACACAGTGTTTTGTGTGTCCTTAAGAAATGTTCTAATATGCCTATTATTTTTTTTATAGTTTCCGATTGGGCAAGTTTAATACCGCTAAGCGATGTTGCATTATCCACAGCATCTCTCAATATTTGTAATTCTTTTTCTTCAAATGTTTCTGCCATATATTTGTTTATACTTTAATATAAACAAATATAAAAATGTATATTTACAACATTTATAATTATTGTAAATAATTATATATAACAAAACAATATAATAACAATATTATAATATAATGTAGACATTATTGATCAAATAACGAAACTTTATTGATCAAAGATCGAAACATTATTATAATCAAGAGTTGCGTCATATACTATTGGTTCTGGCACATCAACATTTAATAAAGCGCTCTTCTTTTTAATCCAACAAAAGTTTTTTTGTAATCTAAACAATCCATTATATCCAAGTATGTTATTATCTATATTTTGATGTTTCATACATATTGCCTGACATCCGGTATCAAACGATAATGTAGTGTCAAAGTTTATTATTGAATTATCTAAATTAGGCAATACTATTACAAATTTAGACTTTGTGGTTGCTATAAATTGCGCGGAACCTTTTTTGGAAACAATTTGATTATACCTATATGTATGACAATATGTTCCTTTTGCTTTTAAGTTAATATAGCTATTCAAGTTCTGTAAATCGGCTGTTGATGTAATGATGCTAGGTTGCGGATTAAAGTCACATATAATAATTAATTTTTGATATAAGTCTTTCATATTAGTATTTAAAAGGTTCATATCTTTTTTAGTGGAACATGTGAATGACTGATTAGAGCTATGCAAATGTCTTTTAATTAAGTCTCCCATAGTCTTAAGCATAGGCACATTTGTGCTCATAACTCTAAAATTTAATATTAAGGGGTCGTTTGCGCAATTAGTTGATAATGGATTAAAACCTTTTTCTTTAATTGTAATTAGTACTTCTTCTAATAAAAGCGAATTATAAGTTTCTTTAATATAATTATTTTCAGCGGTTGACGAGGCAACAATAGGGTCATTATTATATGAATATATCTCAAAATCTAAAAATCGGCAACCATTAGCAATAGCTTTTTCTAAAGCACATAAAGCTACAAAATTGTTTTTGTAGCCATCTCCGCAGCAACAATTATAAGCGCTTTTGACATGATAATTTATTAATTTGCAAGAAGATCCATCAAATAAATCTCTAGCGTCGGGTTTTAACTCTGTTTGTGATCTAAAATAGGAAGTATTTGTTAATGTTGGCCAATATCTTGCTAATTTATCGCATGATCTATCTTTTAAACCCAGTCTATTTGCAACCCAGCTAAATAGAATTAGTAATATAAATATAATTATTACTAATGTTATATAAAAATATTGATTACTATCTAAATCCATTAATCGAGAAGACATATTATATTATTTTATATAATATATTATATAAAATTTATGTTAAATTTTAATTTAAAAATAGAGATTATAACATAAATAAATATAATATATTATATTAATTAATATAATATATTATAATATGGCAGGAGGATTATTAAATTTAATAGCATTAGGAAACCAAAATATTATTTTGACAGGCAATCCTACCAATACCTTTTTTAAATCTGCATATTATAAGTATACTAATTTTGGATTACAAAAATTTAGAATAGACCAAACAGGGCAAATGGAATTAGATATAACTAAAAGCTCGAGCTATAGTTTTAAAATACAGCGTTACGGCGATTTATTAATGGATACTTATTTAGTTGTAAAATTGCCGAAAATATATAGTCCAATATTGAAATATACTACTACAAGTACTACCACTTTTACGTCTAGTTCTGGTATTACTTCTAATATTACTTCTAGTGTTAGCGAATATAGGCCATATGAGTTTAAGTGGATAAAGCATATTGGATGTCAAATTATTGAAAGCGTCAATATAACTATAAACGGTTCAATAATTCAAAAATTTAGCGGGCATTACTTACAAAACATTGTAGAGCGTGATTATGATGCGCACAAGAAAGGGCTATTTGATATTATGACTGGGCATATTGATGAGTTAAACGATCCGGCAAATTTTAATAATAGAAATAATAATTATCCAAGCGTATACAAAGACAGTGCGTCTGATATAAGCGGAATAGAACCCTCAATTCGTGAATATACTTTATATATACCAATAAATTCATGGTTTACAATGTCTTCAATAATGGCATTTCCATTAGTTTGTTTACAATATAGCGAATTAGTGATTAATTTCACATTAAGACCATTACAAGAGTTATTTACAATAAAAGACGTATTATATAGTAATCCAAGAAATAGTATACCATATAATAATTATCCGCAAATACAAGCAAATCAAAACATAATAGATTACCAATTTAAAAGGTTTATTAATCCTCCGCCGCTAAGTGAAATAGTAAAAGATGTTGATAGCTATCAAGATTTAACGTCGCGAATAAACAGCGATATTCATTTAATATGTACGCAATGTTTTTTAGCTGAAGAAGAGCGAATATACTTTGCGCAAAATAGCCAAACTTATTTAATTCGCGAAGTTAATGAATACGCGTTTGAGAAAGTAATTAAGTCAAGTAAAATAAAGTTGGAGTCCAACGGATTAATAAAAAATTGGATGTGGTATTTTCAAAGAAGCGACGTAAAAGAGCGCAATGAGTGGTCTAATTATACAAATTGGTTGTATGAAAATAAGATCCCAAATGATTTACAAAAATTATATGTTACTAATCATAAATATTATAGTCCATTATTTAGTTATAGCTCCGATATTTCAAGAAATATTTATATTACTGGCAACAGTCCGTCTGCAACTGAGCAAACCAATCAATGCGAAATAATGAAAAACTTTGCTATAATTTGTGATGGTAAATACAGAGAATATGATTTTGACAGCGCAATATTTAGTAAATTGGAAAAGTATGGTAAATCTAGCGGATCATGTTCAAAGGTGGGTTTATATTGTTATAATTTTGGGTTAACAAGTGATCCGTTTAAGCAGCAGCCTAATGGAGCATTTAATACTAATTTTTTTAAAACGATCGAATTTGAATATAATAATCATAGTAATCCGCCGTTAGATGCGAGTGCTGCTTTTGCGACTATATGTGACCCGCTAACCGGGGTAGTAATTGGTATTACTAAAGATCCTACAAATATTTATAAATATTATTATAATTTATATGTTATAGAAGAAAAATATAATTTATTAGTATTTCAAAATGGGCTTGCGGGGCTAATGTGGCAGCGCTAACATGGCAATGCTAATGTGGCAGCGCTAACATGAGCGAAATTATATATAGTAAAACATATATAAAGAATTAATTATAATATTATTTTAGGCACCTTACGAGTGCCTAGTCCATGCTTTTTCTTAGCTTGATTTGCCAATTTTAATGCCTTAGAATTATGTGAGCAACCGGACTTTAATATGCTATAATCAACAGCCGCCGCTTTTCCTCCACTTATTGAGCTTGCTAGGCGGGCTAATCCCCAACTATGTGCCGTTTGGTTGGGTCTTGACCCAGAAGAATAATACGCACCTTGCCCTTTTTTCACAATTTTGCGTAGCGAATTTATAGAACACCCCGTCTTTCTAGAGAGATTGGCATTTATAGAGAGATTAGCCAATTTATATATTTTTTCCGCTTTTAATATGTGCTTTGATTTTTTGGATTTATACGATTTAACCTTTTTACGTGTAATATAAATATGCTTCTTATAAGCATTTCGCGATCTCTTAAGCTGTCTAAGTTGCCGTTTTCTGTCTCTAAAACTAAGTCGTTTAGGCAAATATTTTATAGGTATATGCGTAGGCATAATAGGTCTATAAAATAGGTCTATAAAATAGGTCTATAAAATAGGGTTATAAAATATATTTTATTTTATTATCTTTATATATCTTTATTATATATATAAAAATGAAAGAAACGCTAATTAAATTTGAAAAAAGCAAAATTAGTGGTAAAAAATATACTGCATACATTCAAAATAGAGCAACAAAAAAAATACGCAAAATACATTTTGGTGCTTCGGACTATGAACAATATAAAGATAGAACTCCTCTTAAACTATATTCGCATAAAAACCATAATAATCGCAAACGCATGCAAAACTATTTTAATAGACATTCAGGAACCAAAAAACGAGGAGCAGCTATTGCACTCGAAAAAAGAAAATCGCGCGGTTATTATAATGCAAAAATTTTAAGTCATGTTTATTTATGGTAAAACAATTATTCTAATTCTAATTCTAATTCTAATTCTAATTCTAATTCTAATTCTAATTCTAATTCTAATTCTAATTCTAATTCTAATTATAATAATTTATGAATATATATAAAGTATGATTTTAGAATTTTTTACGGAATTTATAGGCACTTTTATTTTCTTAGGGGTAATATTAAAAACAGGCGACCCTTTAGCAATTGGTATTGCCCTTGCATCTGTTATTTATTTTGGCGGTAAAGTATCAGGCGGTAATTTTAATCCCGCAGTAAGTTTTATGATGTTGTTGTCTAACAAAATGGACATTATCAAATTTATTGCATTTGTAATTGCGCAATTATTAGGAGCAAGCGCAGCCTTTATTTTTCATAGCTATACAAAATAGACTACATACTTATTCACATACTTATCCACATACTTATTCACATACTTATCCACATACTTATCCATAATAAATATTTAAATATATAAAAAAAATATTTAAATATAAAATAGTTAGAAACGCGGGCTCTCATAATATGCTTCAGGACCGCAATATTCAAATTTAGAATTACCTAAAACACTTGGACTACAAGGATAAACATTATTGGTGTCTTTGCTATATGTGAAAAAGGTAGCTTGTTTTGTTTCAAGACTGTTGTTATCAAATACTAATTGTTGATTATAACTGTGCTCTCGTGGTCCTGTCAAATTTCGTATTTGTTTATCGTAAAAACTATTGATCGCATTTAAATAAGAGCTTATTACGCTAACCGGCGCATTTCCGGAGGATGGAACTATTTCTAATCTTCGTAATTCCATTTCTAAATCATTATTACTTGGATATCCAGTTGTTTGCATAGTCCCCAAAGCATTATAAGAAGCTTCTCCAAGCCCGCCTAAAGAAACGGGTCGGCCTGCAGTTCCAAAATAATCATTATTGCTAAACTCGGCTAATTGCGCGCTAGTAAATGAGGAGCTAATATCATTTTTTATTTCACCCATGCAATTAAAAAACTGCTCTGAATTTAATAAATATTGAGTAGTGCTTAATGCGCTACCACTATATGGTGTATAGTCAAGATTAGGCAGCTTGTCATTATTAACTAATTTATAATTAAATCTTCTACTGTCTTGTAATAAGCCTAAAACTTTAAAAGCATCTTCAAACCTAGTTAAAATAGAGAGAAAGCTAGTATTTTGCGCACTTGTCAAATCTGACCTGTTTAATTGCCTTTGCAAATTTTCTGTTCTTGCTTTTGCTGTTAAAGCATCATTCATTTGTGTAAGTGTTAATAGTGCAGCATTTAGTTCTGCTTCATTATAACCATTAAGCATTGCACCTGTTATGCCTGATGGCAGATTTTTTAATGACCATCTTAAATTACTAAATGAAACATAATTTATAATGTCAGAAGGCATACTTTTTTGATCACTAAAAATATTAAAGCTAGCTTCAATTTTTGAAAATAACATACCACGTTTATTAAATAAACGTCCATTTGGATCTAAAGTATTACATGTTCGTGTGGCAGCATTTAAATCTCTTTCATTATAAGATAGCTCAATAATTCCTGCTCTATTTTGTTGGAAATAACTTGTTATAGCCGAGCAATCTGTTATATTGCTTATATTATCTATAATAGCGTTATAATTGAAATTTATATTGCTATTATCGTAAAAAGGGCTTCCTGAGCAGCATCGTACATCATAAATACTTTGATCGATGTTACTATTTGTGAGAGAATTGCGCTGATTTTGCGACGTTATATTGTCAAAAGTACATTTGGGTTCCCATTGGCAAAAAACTTTATCAGTTATTGCATTAGAAATGTCTAAGTTCCATTTATTGCTTGTTCCAATTCGACTATAAGTATAACTTATATCATATAAAGGAACACAATTTGCGGACGTTGGTCTAATCGCGCAATTAGAGCAATCTTTTACATTTGCAAGACCTTCCATAATTCTATAATCGTTATGAAAAACATATAATACATAAATACTTGTAAGTATTATAAATAATATTATTACTATTTTAATATAATTTCTGCTATTATTACTAAGTTTCATAATATTATTAGTATATACTATAATATAGTAATATAAATATATTTATAAAATTTATTATTATGTTTCTAAATAATAATAAATAGCAATTTATACTAACAAATAATATTAAAAATATACATTCAAATTTTTCCATCTACTAAGTGTGAATTGTATTGATTATTTACAATAATAAATTTTGTATTGTCTGCCAATTCTTCTAAATTAGCACTATTTGTATAAGTGCATGCACTTCTAAGTCCTCCTAAATAATTTTCTACACTGCTTTTTAGTGAGCCTTTATAAGGAACTTTAAGTTCGCGCCCTTCAGAGCTCCTATAATTAGTATTATTATTTGCTGCATAATTATTTTTCATTGCATAAGTCGAGCTCATACCATAAAACGACTTATATTTAGCACCCGTCTTTTCATCGCTAACAATTTGCCCTGGATTTTCATCATGTCCTGCAAATGCTCCACCAATCATTACAAAATCAGCACCTGCGCCGTATGCCTTTGCTAGATCACCTGGGCAAGTAATGCCGCCATCACTTAAAATAAAAGACCTCTTTAATTTGTGCTCATCATATTCATAGTATATTTCAAAATTAATGCGATTATATTCTTTACATGCTTGAACACATTCTAACACACAACTAAGTTGCGGCATCCCTATTCCTGTCTGAATTCGCGTAGTACATGCACTACCTCCACCAATACCGACTTTAATAATGTCCAATTCTAACTCAGTTAATAAGTCTATTCCTTCGCTTGTACATACATTACCCGCTACAATAACCTTTTCGGGATAGTCGCTTCTTAATGATTTACAAAAATCTTTAAATTTAGAAATGTAGCCGTTTGCTACATCAACACAAATGAATTTACAGTCAAAATTATCTAAAATAACTTTTAAATTGCTATAATCGTCGTCGCTTATACCCGTTGAAATCATAAAATAGTCCGGATTTAATTTTAAATCACTATTTTCTTTATTATAATCAAGTAAATCTTGCAATTTATGAAATTTATGAAGCGATGTAATAATTTTATAAGTGCTTAATACTTTATATACATCCAATGTTCCAATAGTTGTCATATTTGCAGCAATAATAGGTATTCCTGTCCAAGACACCCCATTTTGAAAAACAATAGTTCGCTCAAGAACAACATCTTTTCTACTGTTTATTTTTGATTTTTTAGGAAGAATTAATACATCTCTAAAATCAAGATATTTATCCGTATTATCAAATTTATAACAATAAATATTTTCGCCCATGCTAATACTAGTTATTTAATAGTTAATATGTTTAAATAATTTCAAAATATATTTTATATAGGTTATAATAATTTCAAAATAATTTCAAAATATGTTATAATAATTTCAAAATAATTTAAAAATATGTTATATTATGTTTAAATAATTTCAAAATATTATAATATGTTATATTAATATTATATTATGGATCAACCTATATATTCCGATAATCCAATATTTGGTACTTTACCAAAAACATCAGGAAAGTGTCCTGCTAGATCAGATATATGTAATAATATTACGGGAGGGATTTCTATATTAGATAGTACTTATACAGACGACATACCTCTATGTAGTAGTGGTGCATTTCATTTTACAAATAATATGAACGACGCACCTAATGGTTGTTGTGTTGTTGACGTATCAAATGAACCGTGCAGTGCTTATTTTGCATCAGATATTAAAGAAGACAATAAGTTTTATGATATGGGTATAGATTTAACAGACATAAGCGGAACAAATCGGCGCTCAATATGTCATTCTGCCCCAATTAGAAAAAGAAATTTAGTAATATCCGATGTTGTAATTTTAATCGTAGTTAGTGCTATTATAGTAATTATAACGGCAATTGTTGGCGCGTGTTATGAATTCATTTTTAAATATGGCGAATGCAAAGACTGTATTTACTATAAATCAAATTGTTTTAATAGGAAAAGGCTCAGCGTAATAGATTACATGTTTCCGACTGATTTATGTACGTATCCTTATCAGGAATGCAATAAAACAACCAATGTTTTAACAGGCGGCGGACCAGAAAAGACCGGATTTATGAGCACATATGCAGAATATGCGGCAAACGGAACAAAATGCATCACAGTGCATGATGTTGAAGTGCTGAAACAAAAACCTTTTCCATATAATCTCATTGATTATGCTAATAATAATATTAAGTCAGAATTATTAAGAATGCCTTTTAGAGCATTTGCATTATTTTTTCTCTATACAGTTCTTTTGAGTAGATCACTTATTTCAATATTATTGAAACGTCTTTCTATAACGTATCAACAAACTATTAAACATAATCCAATATTAAGCAATTTTATGTTTTTATGTTTCACGGGAATTTTGTTTAATATTATAGCTAATTATGCAAATATACCGGAATTAAACGGGGCAAATGGTTACATATTATATGTTTTAGTAATGATTGCTGCATTTTCGTTTTCTGTAAGTACTGTGGTTGGTATGTTATTCTTATGGTGGTATCCATCTATGGCGTTCGAAAAATTTTATAGACAATGTGATATTCCTCGTAGTTATTATAAGCTAATGGACTACAAGAGAATGTTTTATTCGGCCTATGAATATAAAGAGAAAAGGCTGCTTTATAGAGTAATTGGTCATATATTTTTAGATATATTATTAATTTTTCCAATAATGATAATGATCGCATTTTCACTTGGTATTGGTTTAATGTCGGCTACAGTAGGATTTCTTTACATAACAGTGTCGTTATTATTTAACATGTTTTTTATACCATTATACAATACTGTGGAATTTTTGGATATTATTAAAAGTCATGGCAATTTATTAACAATATTGTTTTGTGTAACAATATTGGTGGCATCGCTTAGTAAATTAAATAATGTAACAACCGGAATTTTGGGCGGATTACTTGCTCTCCTTATTTTATATAAAACATTAAAATCGTAATGTAATATGGTAAGAAAGTTTATATTATAATATAATATAATATATAATATAATATAATATAATATATAATATAATACAAAATATGATATATAATACAAAATATGATATAATATAATATAAAATATAATATAAATATAAGAAAATAAGAACTATTATATTTATATTATTATGGGAAAGAAAAAGAGCGGAGACAAAAAAGAACTACCTTTTGTAAGTATATGCACTCCTACATTCAATAGGCGACCTTTTTGGGAATATACAATTAAATGTTTTATGCATCAAAACTATCCAAAAGATAGAATGGAATGGATTATTATTGATGATGGGACAGATAAAATAAAGGATCTGGTTTCTCATATTCCGCAAGTAAAGTATTATGAATATGATGGAAAAATGACGTTAGGAAAAAAGCGAAATCTTATGCATGATAAGTCAATTGGCGATATAATTGTGTATATGGATGACGATGATTATTATCCACCCGAGCGCGTTTCGCATGCGGTAAATATGTTAGTAACTCACCCGTCGGCATTATGTGCAGGAGCGAGTGAAATATATATATGGTTCAAGCATATTCAAAAAATGTTTCAATTTGGTCCATATGGTCCAAATCATGCAACAGCCGGGACATTTGCTTTCAAGCGTGAGTTATTAAAAGACCATAGATATGAAGACACTGCATCTTTAGCGGAAGAAAAGGCGTTTTTAAAGAATTACAGTGTTCCTTTTGTTCAATTAGAGCCCAAAAAAACGATTTTAGTATTTTCGCATATTCACAATACATTTGATAAGAAAAAATTATTGGAACAAGGTGAAAACGATTATCAAAAAACATCAACAAGAACCGTAACTGAATTTGTTAAAGACGAGGACATGCGACAATTTTATATGGAAAAAATAGATGGACTATTACAAAATTATCAACCCGGTGATCCGTCAAATAAGCCTGATGTATTAAAGCAAATTAAAGAAATTGAGGAAGAACGTAAAAGTATGGCTATGCAACAAAACGGTGGTCAAGGTCAAATTGTGTTAAATCAAAACGGGCAACAAATTGTATTAAATAATGAGCAAATAGTTCAAATTATTCAAAAGCAGCAAGAGCAACTGCAAAATTTTGCGAAAATGTTAGAAGAAAAGGATAAGATTATTAGTGGTATTGAGGGGCAATTAGAGGTTTATAAAATCATGAATGAAAAAAATAATTCGATTATTCAACTGTTACAAGAAAAATAATATGTTTTCTAATATAAATTCAAATATAAATTCAAATATTAATTCTTGTATTAATATATAATATATAATATATTATAATATAATATATATTATTTTAATGATTTTAACAAGCATTTGTGCGCCTGCTTTAATTTATATAGGGTTTTCGTTAATTCAAATATTTATAGATATTTATAATAATAGCATCAATGAGGCTTTTTTAAAATTTATATTTATGCTTGTATTTACATTAATAATTAATATATTGTGCGATTTAGGATATGTCGTTATTGCATGGATTGTTGTTTTAATACCAATTATTATGATGACAATTATATCCACCTTATTATTGCAAGTTTTCGGTCTTGATCCTAAAAACAAACAAATCCAGTCCAGAACACAAAACGCGAGAGATTTGTCGGGTGAATATCTTGAATTAACAGCATCAGAGAAATTAAATCAGCAAAAGTATGCCTATTATTATGATAAATACGAGAAAGAAAAGCGAATTGATAGAGATCAATTACGTTATAAATTTTATGATGACATTGATAAAACATACAAACTGCCTTTTAATTCGGAGTCTATTTATGATTTATCTAATAACCCCAAAAAGTTTTTCATAGCCGATAAAATATTAAACTATTTTGGCGAATATTCATTTATCAGGTATATGAATAATTCGCAATTATATCATACTATATTTTCAAATAGTATAATGAATAACAATAGTTTATTTAATAATTATATTGCAACAAGGCAATCTGCTATGGGGGTTACAGATCCATATGTAACGCTATCAATAACAAATCCAAATACTAATACTAATATTAATACTATTAATAATCCTAATAAATATACAAGTTATAATAATAAATACAGCACTGTTTATAAAGTCGATGGCTACGATTTATTTAAGCGTAATAAGTATGACGCAGTAAAGAGAGAATTAGAAAGTAAAAATCCGCGAGTTAGTGCATTAGAAATAGAAGCAACTATTGAAGCCATGTGGAAAAAATTATCAGCAGCCGAGCAAAATGCATGGAATACGTCAAATGATGCATCAAAAACCAGTGAATATGCTCTAAAATATGATCATAAAAATTTAACATCTTATGGAACAAATAGCACAAGTAATGTTATATCATCAGTAAATAAATATGCAAACAATAGACCATGTCCTGTAAATGAAACACCTATAACATATAAATCGAAAACAGGACTAGTATGTTATGAGCTTTGTCCTCCCGGAAGAGTGAGAAATGCAGCAGGTGATTGCACAACTATAGCTAATTATGCATCAACTACACCATCAACAACAACAACTACATCAACTACATCAACTAGCTAATGCTATAAACCTAATGCTATAAACCTAATGCTATAAACCTAATGCTATAAACCTATACTATAATTAACTATTTTAACATATATTAAAAACATTTTATTTATTATTAATATATTTATGAATAAATTAAATAATGATTGGACTTGTTGGATACATTATCAAAATGATAATGCATGGACCCTTGAAAGTTATAAACTTATTTCCAAATTTTCATATTTAAAAGAAATAACACTATTTATTGAAACTTTACATGAAAATATTATAAAGAAAACCATGGTTTTTTTCATGAAAGACAATATTTTACCATTATGGGAGACCGAGGACAATATTGATGGCGGATGTTTTTCTTATAAAATAAGCAATACAAACATTGTTACAATTTTTAAAGTTTTATTATACAAAATTATAGGAAATACTTTAATTAATGATGAAACTATTATGACTAATATTAACGGGTTATCTATTAGTCCAAAGAAGAATTTCTGTATAATTAAGATTTGGATGAAAAAAAAGGATTGTTTTGAGAATTTTGACACGTCATCAAATAAGGATCCGTTTTGCATTCATAATATATTTAATATTGAAGACCAAATTTGTGTATTTAAGCAACACAAATAAATATATAAATAATTATATAATTGTAAATAATTATATAATTGTAAATAATTATATAATTGTAAATAATTATATAATTGTATAAATAAATACATAAAAAATTAATTATTAGAACTAGGCAATGATGATAAGCACATTTTAATTTCACCTAATGAAGCAACATTGTATTTTACAATAAGAGGTCTATTATTTTCCAAATATATTTCTATTTGATTGCATAAATTGGTGCATTTAATAAAATATAATAAATTTTTGAGAGAATATTCACCTTGTATAATTTTATTATGTTGCTTATTTAATATTTGCATATTAGCGTTGTTTTCGCTTCTTCTAATTTCAGCTTTAGCAAATTGTCCAGAACATTTAAAAATTAATTCGTCTTCGACCGATTTTATTTCTATTTTTTCTGAAATAGCTGCTAAATCTCTAATTATTTTTTGAAAATCATTTGAAGGCATGTTAATAACAGATGAAAATTTCACATCAGGAATTTCTAATTCGTCTTGTTCTGGTTCTATTAATTTTAACTTTTGAATTTTCGATTGTTTTATATTTCCATTTTCAAATTTTAATCCTAATTCTGTTACAATACCTTCATTGTAATCCTCGTTTTCTATATAAATTGTTAGTGTGTCGTCGTTATCTATTGTGGTGATTAATTTAAATAAATGGAGTATATTTACACCTACAATTATTTTTTCTTCTTTGCATTCGTAAAATTCAAAATTTTCCGCTTTTAAAAATAGATGAACCAATATTGTATGTGTTTTATCCATATTAATAATTTTAATTCCTTGTTTTGTAAATACAATGTTTGTTTCTAACAAAATATCTTTCAATGCCGCCATTAATACGCGAAATGGCGCAATTTGAACAGTCTTTATTGTTAGTTTATTATTATTGTTACTAATGCAATCGTTTGATAACATGTATTTTATTTAGTTTAAAAACTGATTAAATCTTTAAGTAAAAATTTAAAATATTATATAGTTTGTAAAATGTATAAGTAATATATTTATTTTTAGTTTGTTTGTTTTATTTTTAGTTTGTTTTATTTTTGGTTTGTTTTATTTTTAGTTTGTTTTATTTTTAGTTTGTTTTATTTTTAGTTTGTTTGTTTGTTTGTTTGTTATAATGTTTATGGTGGTGGTGTTTCTGCAGTTATTGGTTCAGTGAAAGTATCTATATATTTAGATGTACGTTTTGCTGTAGCATCTTCTGTTTCTTTCTTAGCATCAGTTTTTTCTTTAGTTTCTTTTTTACCCTTACTTGTATTTTCTCCTGACGTTAGTTCTGGAATATTAGGAGTTACTTCTTCTAATTCACTTGGATAATCAGATGCATCATCATTATTTTTAGTATATGGTTTTACATTTGATGTGTCTTCTTCTTCTTCTTCTTCTTCATTTATTTTATAACCTTTACTATCAGCATAAATATTGATAGTCATGTTTTCCATGTTAACATTATTATAAAACAATAATGCTACTAATACTACTATTAATACTAATATTAATAGTATTTCAATGTTTATTTTTTTTAACAATTGAAAAAACCTATGTTTAATCATAATATATTATAACATAATATATTATAATAAATTAACAAGCAAATTAACAACTAAATTAACAAATTAACAAATTAACAATTTTCTTATAAATTTTTTAACTATATACCCATAGATAATCTTACAAATATAATATAAACAATTGTGTGTAATACATAACCAAATAAAGTAGGGCAATTAGATTTGGTTAATATATTTCCAAAAATGCTATTTGTAACTTTAAAAGTATAACTGTTAAATATTAATAATACAATAAAGCCACCAATAATTGAAAACCGCCATTTATCATAACCATCTGGTTTACTAGACATTTTTTATATATATTATAAATAAATTAATAAATAAATAAATTAATAAATTACTTTATGATTAATTAATATATAAAAAAATTATATTAATTAATCCCTTAATTAGAAAGTCATGGTATACATTATTCATAATAATATATAAATGACCCTAATATGAGATAATCATATTATAAATAAGTATAGTCTGAACCTAATGTATCAAACTGTAATATAGACTATTATATTGTTTTTAAATACTATTATAATATATTAATAGTGCTGAGTTGCCTAATTAGGAAGGTAGTTGCCTAATTAGGAAGGTAGTTGCCTAATTAGGAAGGTAGTTGCCTAATTAGGAAGGTGGGGCGCTTTCTTCTTGTACCTTTGTTTTTTCCTGATTTTCTTTTTCTGTATTTGCTATTTCTCCTTATTATTGTGCTATTATTTTTCTTTTTCTTAATATATCCACTAGCGCTAGCACTAAGAAAAGGATTTGTAGCCATCAATTCTTGATACTTAGTACATAAATCTTTAATGCTTATAACACTATTTCTTGTTTCACGACATAAAGCCAATTCCATTACTAAGACAAAATCATTTAAAAAAATAATATAGGGATCATTATATGCAAGACGACCTACTCTTAATAAACCAGTTCTTAAATATTGTATATACTTATTTAACTCCATACATAACGCATATATATCACTATTATTTATTACCAAATCTATCTTTTCTATATAGTAATCATCTCTACTTTCAACCAAATCATATAACTCAATTATTTCTGCAACTGGCATAATACCATCAATCTTTGATCCATTATAATATTTACCTAGTATTGGAATTTCTTCTTTTAATCCAATTATTCCTTTGGTCCCAATCTTACTTAACAATCTGCTTTTGCTGGTCATAATACCAAAATCTATAAATTTAGACACTCCTTGATCCGCGTTATATACTATATTTTCTATTCTTATATCACCATGCATTATACCGCGTTCTCTGAAATAATGTAGTCCAATAAACAAATTATATAGTGAATTAAAAAAGTTAAATAAATTTATGTTATCTCCAGCTATGAAATAGTTATATAATGTCGGATGATAATCAACAAGATCTATTCCGCCATAATCATATATTAACATTTCTAGATCATGCGGAGGTGTGTATGTAAAAACTTCTTTTTTACATTCTCGTATAATTCTTGCATTATCGTCATGTGCTTTATTAAGAGGACAAGGCATGGATTGAAATATTGCAAATTGTTCCAATCCCGCAAGCTCTGCTATCATATCAAATTCCTTGCTAGCATCTGTTTTGGGTAAAATTTTAGATATTTTATCTCTCAGTGTTCCCTTACCTGTACATGGTATTGCCGGATGCACAACACAACCACTGCTACCCGTGCCTATTACTTTTGCTTGCATTTTATATATTATATAATATAATATATAAACATATAAAAACAATTATGCGCCCACCTTCCTAATTAGGCAACTCGGCGCCCCACCTTCCTAATTAGGCAACCTAGCGCCTTCTTGTACCCTTGCTTTTTCTGCCTTTTCTTTTTGTTCCATCTCTTCTTACCCAGCCAAACTTTCCCTTTTGTGTAAAATAACCGGCATGCTCTAAACGTTTCTCTCTTTTTGCCCGATTATATAACTTCTTTGAAACAACGTGACCTCTTTTATTCATTAATAGATCCGCTTTAGTTAGACCTCCCTTTGTTTTATAGGCAGTTCCATGCCAAATTTGAGCGCGCGAACCTATTAATATCGGATATTTATGTCCATGCACATGATACATACCATCGCTTGCTTTTGTAAATTTTTTTGTCATTCTTTATTTATAATATAATTAAAGAAAATAATTATTTCTAAAATATATTAAATTTGCTTAAATTTGTTTATAAATAAATATATTTGTTTATAAATAAATTTGTTTA
>Ga0208226_1000213_pt1 | contig 18031 bp, 16 predicted proteins | sample LakMenE18May11ns_FD_150713 | JGI IMG/M metagenome (GOLD analysis project Ga0208226, IMG submission 150713) | Freshwater microbial communities from Lake Mendota, WI - 18MAY2011 deep hole epilimnion ns (SPAdes) | ecosystem: Environmental > Aquatic > Freshwater > Lake > Epilimnion/Euphotic zone ... | reverse complement strand
CGCCTCCCCATTCGCCGCCGGTTTCGCCCCATTCGCCCCACCTGCCCCATCCGCCTCCGCTGCTGGTTTGTCCACATCATCAGCCATCTCTCTTTTTAATATTTGAATGCCGCCTATCACATCCTCATCATTAGCTATTGCATTTACTTGGCTCTTCAATCTAGAACTCTTAACGACAGTATCAACTACACCAGCTAATGTACTAACAAACGCTTTTTTTGTAAGTGCCTTTGTTAGTGTATCTTGAACACTAATTTTAGGAGCCAGAACACTAATTTTAGGAGCCATTTTATATATATAATATATGCATATATTATATTTTTTTCTATATTTAATAAATACTTTATAAATTAGTTCCTAAAAAAAATTTTATATTTTTATATTTTTATATTTTTATAATGCTATATTTTCCAATTTTTCCTCAATTATTTGTAATGCAATTGATTGTGCCCATGTAATATAATGTTTAGTTATAACATTTTCATATTTTTTTATAGCATTTTCAATATATATTATATTTCCGCTCAAAATAGTCTTATCTATTTCACACATAAATAGATCCAAACTTGTTTCGTTACAATCCATACAAAGCATATTATAATATGATTAATTATATATTATAATATATAAATTAACAAAAATTCAATTTTTTTGCTAAACAATAAAAGCAATAAAATTGAAAGCAATAACAATAAAAAAGCAATAACAATAAAAAAGCAATAACAATAAAAATAATAAATAATATAACTATGTTATATTGCTATAACAAATTACTCAAAGTAGACTATTTATATAAATTCAAAAATAATTATAGAGTAAAAAAATATGTGCAGCATAATCTATGTTATAATTCTGTATATGAAGAAGCATGTAACCATAAATTTAGATCTTGCCTTAATTGTAACGGATTAGGGTGGATAGCATGGAAATCTAATAATAATAATAGTAATAATAATAATAATAGTCAATCTACTATAATATTATATAGTATTTGTATTAAATGTCAATTGAATTAACAACATTAGAGATTACACAATTAGTGGTTTTCAAAGTATTAAAATTATTGTTTGTATATTTTATTTTTTTTGTAAAATATGAATTATATATATATGTATCATACAAATAATCTTTAACGTAGTGAAAGACATCATATTTTTCACATATACTTATATAAAACATATTTATATTAGAAACATGTTTATTAAAATTAACTTCATTATAAGAAGTTTCCTCATAATTTAAAAATAAATATTTCTTGAAATTTTTGTTAAGTAATATTATAGAAATAAAATAATCTAATAAATTATTTTGTAATTTATATCCATTAATATAGCAAAATGTTAAATATGAAATTACCATACTATCTGAATATGGATAACTATTATTTCTATATTTTATAATTCGCTCTATAAAATCATCTTTATTAGTATTATTAATGTCTATATTAGTAATGTTATGAAATAATAAATTTCCTAATTCATAATTATTATTAGTATCTAAATAATAAATGAATTTTTTTAAAGCATCCATTTTTTTATTTTCTACTACATATCCAAAATCATAAATAATAATTTTATAATTATAAATTGTTTCATTAATACCATCATCAATACATTGTTTATAAATTTTCCAATTTCCTTGGTGTAAATCACAATGAACATATTTACTGTTTATTAAACAATCTTTAACAAATAAAGCAACAAATGAAATTAAAATTTGTTTTTTATAATCGCTAATATCCAAATCTTCTATTTGTTCTCCATCAACAAATTCCATTATTAAAAAATTTTTACTTTTCATTAAAGGCTTTGGAATAATAACAATATTATTATTCTTATAATTATTATAAAAATATTCATTATTAGCAAACTCATTTACCATACTTATTTGTTTTTCTAAATTACAAAAAAATGCAGTCAAATCTATAATAATATCATATTTTTTAAAGCATTTAAAGTTTGTTACTATGTATGTATATAACTTTACAAGGGCAACCGGGCATAATAATTGATATTCTATTTCAGGATGAACAACTTTAATAGCAACATTTGCACTATAATTTTTCATGCAAGCTTTATACACTTGCGCAATTGAACCAGATTTGATAACAAATGTATCATCTAGCTCAAAATAAGTATCAAAAGCAACACCAAACTCTTTTAAAAATAAAGTTTTAGTATATTTTAAATCATGAATAGGACAATTTTCATAATATTGTGAAAATAACTGAAATATAAATTCACTGTTTTTGGAATTATTTAATAATAGTCCTAAATTAGTATTTATCCACTGTATCATCTTAATAATAACACACCCATTTAATTTAATACTAAAATTTAATAATGATACTAGTTTGTTATTTAAAACTTTCCAAAGCTTGTAGTATAAATAATTTATTAATAATATATTTAAAAATATATTAAAATAAATTATATACTTAACTTTACAACTTAGCGCATACAATTTACTATATAAATTACATATTATATTCATGCTATATATTTGAGAATTTATATATATTTACTTTTAAATTTTATATATTAAATTTAATTTATTTATTTAATTAATTTATTTAATTTAATTAATTTATTTAATTAATTTATTTAATTAATTTATTTAAAAATGAATATATAAAAATGAATTAAATATATATTAATAATATTTAATTAATAATATATTAATGGCAACAGGAAATATTATTGAAAGTATAAAAGCATGTGTATATAATATAGTAGAAGAGGAATATAAAAAATATTTGCAATCACATAAATTATTAACAATGGACCGTGAATTATTATTGAATGTTGTTGATGATTATTATGTTAATAATTCAAAAAAAATCAAATCAGAAATAAGAGAAACTTTGAAAACACAATATAAAGAGGAATATAATTCAACAATGATTGAAAATATAATATTGGATCTTTTTCAAGAGCGCGAGCTAAACATTATAAAAATAACCAATGAAATAATAACAATGCAAGAAAAAAATCTAAAGCAAATTAGTATTCCAATAGTAAATAATAGCTTAAATTTAAATATTTCACATGTCGATGGTTACATAGTAATAAATAGCACTAATCCTAAAAAAGTTGAAGGCCATTACGAAACTTATGAAATCATAAGTAACTACAAATTTTTACATTCAATAAATAATGAATTATTGCAAAATTATCCCGATAACGAAAAAATTAATGTTATTAAAAAAAATATTGATGCATGTAAAACTAATATTACTATAGTATGTTACTATTTAAAACAAGAACAAGAACAAGAACAATAGCAAACCATTAATACCTACAAAAATAAAAAAAAAATAAAAATAAAAATAAAAAAATAAAAATAAAAATAAAAATAAAAATAAAAAATTAAAAATTGATAAATAAATGCTTATTACCATTTATTTATGCGATTTTATAGCTATGGAAATTTGCGTAACACGATTTAATGAAGCAACTTTTAAAGAAAATAGGTTATGGATTAAAAAAAACAATGGCTCATTAGGCTGTATATATGGATTACCTGTAAAAATTAGCGATACGCTAGATCCAGACAGTCAATTATTAGTATTAGAAATGAATAATACTAAAAATATTATAGAAGGAATTGGTATAATTAAAAATAATCTTGCAAGAGAAAATAGAAAATACTACAAAATTTATGCAGATAATAATTATAATCGGTTTATATACAAATCAAATTATAGAATTGATAGAAAAAACTTTACTAGTTATGAAAGTGAAATAATTACTTTCTTAGAAGATTACTTATTTAAATCAGCTTATCACTGCAAAAGAGGGCAAGGCATTCAAAAAATTCCTAAATGTGTTGCTAAAAATGATGAATTTGATTTTGTCAGATTTTTAATAACTATGTACAAAAATAGATTTGTAACTATTAAAAATATAAAAATAGTCCGTTAAACTAAATATAGTTTATTTATAAACAATGTATTCTAAAAATAATTATCAAACTTTTAATACATCAATAGATGATTATAGTATTGAGGAATTGTATAAATTGCTTGAATTAGATGACCTATCACGAGAGAATATAGTATTAAAAGTTGACGATTTAACTACTAACGTTTTTAACAACAATGAACCCATAAAAACCTTTTTTCTAAATGCGCAAACTAAATTATTGAATTTTTTAACCAATCGTAACACTGATTTAACTGATTTAACCGATTTAACTGATTTAGATTATTATTTACATAACAATGCTAATGCAAATATTGAGCCACAAATTAGAGATTATAAGAAACATGAAGAAGATGAAGATGAAGAAGAGGAAGATGAGGAAGAAGAAGAGGAAGACGAAGATGAAGAAGAAGAAGAAGAAGAAGAGGAAGATGAAGAAGAGGAGGAAGATGATGTTAATATAATTGAAACGTATGTGAATTATTCAAATTCAAATTCAAATAGCAATCCTAATTTAAATTCTAATTTAAATCCAAATAGCAATCCTAATTCAACTAGTAATAGCAATCCTAATTCAAATTTAAATTCTAATTCAAATCCAAATTCAAATCCTAATTTAAATCCTAATTCAAATTCAAATCCAAATTCAAATTCAAATTCAACTAGTAATAGCAATACAATTATTAATCCAATTATTAATAGCGATGCTGTAGAAACATATTACATACATAAAAATCTATACTTTAATACAAGTTATAGAATTAATAAATTTATTGCAAATGGATTGCCAACCGATTGTAAAATCCTATTAAGTAATACAATTAATAATGTAGTTCAATGTAAATTAACATCATTAAATATTAGAAAACCGTTTTTAATCCATAGCACAAAAGCAAATAACAGTTTTGTAATAAAAAAATATGATAATACAAATAATCTCGATTTTTCATGTTCAATAGTAATAGAAAATGGATATTATGAAGACAGCACAGAAATGGAGAATGTTTTAAATAACAAATTTAAAAATTTTAACATTACTATTTCAGGAAATGTAATAGATAATAGCATTACTATTTCAGGAGATCCAATAGATAATAGCAATACAAACTTTATTAAAGCACTAACTTTTTCAATCAACAAAAATACTAAAATTTGCACCTTTGATTTAAGTAATAGTTATAATAATAGCAAATTTAAACATTATGCAATAGATTTTTTAACAAATTATGTTCCACCATATTCGCTTGCTAATATATTAGGTTTCAATAATATTGCTTATGATACATCAAATAATACAAAAGGAAGTCAAAAAATAATAGGACCTAAAACATATAATACATTAAGCAGCCCGATCTTTTTTTGCTTTGACGAAAATCAGAGCGCAATCATTGAAACTCATCAATTATTTTTAAATAATAATCTCTCAAGTGATAAAATATTGGCAAAAATAAATACACACAAAGGGACAAGTCTAACAAACTATTACATATATGAAATATTAGACAATATTGATAATAAAAATAATATTAGGCAATATAGCGGCCCAATAAACATGTCAAGTTTCAGTATTAAAATAATTGATAATTATGGGCTAATAGTTCAGTCTATTCAAGAAGAATTTACTTTTGACTTGGAAATAGTTATACAAGCTACCAAGCTAGTAAATAAATAAATAAATAAATAAATAAATAAATAAATAAATAAATAAATCAAAAAATATTCAAGTAACTGTTATGATTACATGTTATTTTTTAAACCTATATATATGGTTAAATCATTGTTTAACACATTAATAGGGCAATAAATGCCTAAACCATCTACATTAGATCCATATATTTTTGACGTATTTAAAAAATGCGTACTATTATAACTAATAGCATTAGTATTATTATTATTATTATTATTTATAGTCCATATACCATTAGTAATATTATAATCATGCTTAATATTGAAAAATCTTGTATATGTTTCATTTTCATCATTTGTTGTTGCATGTCCAAACATAAGAGCATCTAAGTTATCGGCAGCAAAAATATTATCCACAATAGTGTCTGTAAATAAGTCTTTGGCTTTTAACATATTTTTCAAAGGTAAATAGTTAGTTCCATCAACAGAATTCTGAATTGGATAATTAATATTATTAAATTTATATGCATTGCTTATGTCTGTGCTTTTATATATTTTAAAAACAATCCATTTATAACCGTTATTTAATGGATTAATAGAACCACTCAAATCATAAGAAATTGTTCTATGTGTGCTATATGAAATGTCCAAGTTATTATAACTAAAGTCATTACTGTTTGGATATAATGAAAAATCATTGCTAAAAGACGAGTTCATATACAATAAAGTAGACGGCATTATTTTATTGCTATGATTATTATAATGTTTCAATTGAATATTATATAAATCGCTTCCCAAAAGTTGAATATTGCTAATTTCATATATATTTAAAGCATTTAAATCTAATTTGCTAATACCAATAATATTTGCATTATTAGAAATGTCAAAACTATTATAATCGCAATAATGATGTGTAATAATGTTACTATTTATAGTAACTCCATCCCTATTATTTAAATTATATATTTTTTCTATTAAGTTAAAACTAAAATCGTAATATGTTTTTTGATAATATGCAATATTGACGCAAGAGAAATCATTATATATATATATACCGTTAGCACAAATATCTGCTTGTGGCAATATAATATTTTGACTAGTTAAACTAATATTACTATTAGATGTGCTAAAATTAGCAATTATATTGTTTCCAACAATATATTTATAAATCGAATTAATATTTGCATAAGTTCTGTATAAAATCACTTTAAAAAATTTAACACTTGCAACACTCATAATGTATACAACGTCAGTAGCATTTACAATATTGCTAATACTATTAGCAACCGGATCACCTGTAAAATTATCTATATATATATTATATGTAACATTTGATCCTAGAACATAATCAACACTAGGGTCACGACTATAGTTTATATTTAATATATATGGATTTGAAGATGGATCCCCAAAATAATTAATAATATTATTATTTGTAATTTCATCTATCAATGAAAAATATCCTTTTAGTCTAAAACCTTTATTACTATAGGTTATTTCATTATCATAAATATCTTCAATAGAATTGCAATTATGAATAATTCTATTATTAGTATAGTTATTCATGTTATAATTATAGTTTATAGGATTAGCTCCAGCATTAGCATTAGCCCCAGCATTAGCTCCAGAAACATCAAAACCGCCATAATTTATAATTTGTTTGAGAACACTATTAATGCTCATAGTTATTGTTACCAAGTTTAAACTATTATCAATAAATTTGCCATAACCATAACGGTAAGGTTCTAAATGTTGACTATCAAAATATGGATTTGTTATTTGAAATGGTTGAATTGAACTATTATTAAATATAAGTTTATGAGCGCTATTAACCACATTAAAGTATAAAACGCTAGCATTACTGAGATCATTATTACTTATGCGTTTGTAACATTCCGCTTTAATTGACATATCAAGACTTGTTCCAATATTATTATTGGATGGCAATAGTGTATGTTTTGAAACACTAATGTCGCTATATTCTGAATAATTATTTGAATAAATATTTTTGACTTTAATTTTGTGTAAATAATTTGAGCCACTCATTAAATTGGCTAATATAATATTAAAACTCATAGTTGAATACACGGCGCTCGAAAACGATGTGTCAATATTTAGATTATTTATCAAATAATCGCGACTAACTAAATAGCTTGCTAAAGTGTCATTTAATCTATAATCAATATTATAATTTGTTATCTTAGTATTGCCCGACGTTTCAAGCATAATGCTATTAGCATTATAATATGTTAATGTTACGTAATTTTTGATAGCAACATTTGCACTATAATCACTAGTAGAGCCTATAAATTGCGGCTTATATGGTGGGTTAATATATACAAAACTTAGGTTATTGAAAATTAAAGAACGGTTTTCAATGCTAGGATAATTTGCGCTATAATTTTCACCATATACTCGTATTGAAAATGGTAAGCTTTTACTAATTATATTATGAATTGCTTTATTATAATTATTACTAGAATTGGAACTGTAATTTTCTCTCTGAAAAACATAATGTTTATAATCATATACATTATAATCGCCACTAATAGTCATTTCATGAAGAGGTATCCACATATTATTATATAACGGGTCTAGCTGTGCGTCTACATTTCCGGCAATTTCCAGATAAATTTTTCTAATAAACGGTAAATTTTGCGCATAATCTGCGCTATTTGATAATTTGGCAATAATATCATTTTCTTGCATGGCTATTATTAAATCATAGTTCCACCTTAAAGTCATTGAATAAGTATTAACACTTATATCATTTTTGGAAAATTTATATGGTTGTTGCGTTAATATATCAAAAAATGATTGACCCGCTTTATTAATAGCATCATCACCAATTATTTGGTTAGGTTGTGTATTAACATGTGTATTTATTGTTATATTACTACTATTATTTCTATAACCAATCATAGTATAATTATTATATATTATTACTTTTTATAAAAAAGTAATACAAAAATATATTATTACTTTTTATAAAAAAGTAATACAAAAATATATTATTACTTTTTATAAATCATATAGAATTTCACATTCTATTTCGAGAGATAAATCGCCATTATTAACGTCCAATATTCTACCATATTCATCATATATTTTTATATGCAGTTTATTAATATTTGTTGGACCAAAGTAAATCCTTTTTGGATATAAAAAGGTCTTGGTTCCGTCTTCCTTTGAGTTTGTCATTTTACATAATATATTGTTATCGGTTAAGGTTTGGTATTTAAATGCCGATACAAAAGCATTAGCGTGATTGTTTTGATAATCATTTACTGATAACAAATAATATTTATTACTAAGACCACCATCATAACAATTTTCCGCTTCATAGCTGTTAGCTCCTACATATTTTATAATTGTTTGTTTTCCATTTTTAACAATTTTACTATTTCTAAAACCCATTATCCAGCCTAAAGTCATTTGATTTTTATCAATATTTGTTGCTATATTGTAATGCATGTCAGCATTTTCAATATAATCGAAATTTAAACTAAACACATTAACACTTGTAAAAATGAATTTAGCGCTTAGCGAATTATAAATGAGTGAAATGTCGCTTGGCAATTTGCTATTTATTTCTTGAACCAATGAGTTTTCATCATAACCGCCGTCATTAATTTCTATTAAGCTAGTGTCTACATAAAATGAATGGGAGCCGGTTTTTTTTGATATACTATAAATAGTATACGGAAGTTGATAATTAACTACTTGTAGCGAGAGGACTTTCTTAAAAGCCGTGGGCAAATTTATTACAAAATCGGTCGATCTAGAGGTTTCATAATTGTCTCTAAATCGTGTATCAATATTTAAAACCTTTTTATAAGTTTTTATTGTTAAAGGATTTATTAGCCCGCTTTTAACATTTACTTGAAATATTTCTTCTTTATTGGTTTCTTTGTGTTTAATTATATTATGGTCGTCTTGAATAATTAATGTGTTTTTCTGTTTTTTTTCCACCAATTTATTGAGTTGAATAAAACATTGATAAAAGAAATCCACAAGTTGTGCCTTGTTTTCGCTTATTTCGCTAGTTTCATTAATGTCAACGTTTCGTAGTTTTGCTATTTTAGCTTGCAATTTAGAATATAAAAATTCTTGAGTTAAATCGGCACTTGCTACATCAATATGGAATATTTCAAGCATTTCATCAACACTATAATTTTCAATATTTAAATCCATGTTATTATATATTATAAATCAAAAATATATAATAACTTTATAACATTATTATAATAACTTTATAACATTATTATAATAACTTTATAACATTATTATAATAACTTTATAACATTATTATAATAACTTTATAATAACTTTATAATGTTATAATATTATAATAATATAAAAATGGTGTGTTATGGGTCTTGTATGTTTGCGTCGGTTTTTTTAATAGCCAATATATACACTATGTTTTCATGTGCTAATGACAATAATAAAGCACAATTTAAAAATACGTTATCACAAGAGCAGCAAGTATTGTATGAAAAAATAATAGACGAGCGAAAGAAAATATATTATGGCGGATTTCTTTTAGGAATTGTGCTATCTTTTATAGCTGTTTATTTTGGAAAGAAATTTTTGTTTTCGAGCAACCCGAAATCATCTGCACTACCTAAAATTTGTATGGTTGCAAGTATTACTTTTGTTACAAACTACTTATTTTATATATTATATCCCAAAACCGACTACATGTTGCTTCATTTAAATGATAAAACACAAATACAAGGTTGGCTAAACATTTACAAAAAAATGCAGTTTAAATTTCATTTGGGTTTTGTATTGGGAATTGTCGCTGTCATTATTTATTCATATGGCTTTTGTAAGTAAATAAGTCATGTCTAACTTTTAACTAACGTAAATATTTCATCTTCTTCTATATGTTCTAGATCTTCTAGTTCTTCTAGTTCTTCTAGTTCTTCTAGCAGTTCTTCTAGCAGTTCTTCTAGCAGTTCTTCTAGCAGTTCTTCTAGCAGTTCTTCTAGCAGTTCTTCTAGCAGTTCTTCTAGCAGTTCTTCTAGATCTTCTAGTTCTTCCTGATTTTCTTGATTTTCTTTTAAATATACTTCCTCCACGTGCTTCTAATGTCCGTGCTGTCATATATGTCACTAGACTTGTCGTGAATAAATTATTAAGATTAAACAATGAAAATTTTTTTTTAAACTCACTTTCAGATAACCCATAATATGAACTTTTTTCAGGATGATACAGAGTTTCAAATGTGTTTTGCAATAATTCTTCATATTGCTTAGATGTTAATCTTCTTATGTAGTTTAATAATATTGTTTCTGCTTCACTAAATGTTTTTCCTTTTTTAGTTTTTGTTTCTTTAGGTTTTTCTTCTTTAGGTTTTTTTTCTTCTTTTTCTTTTTCTTTTTCTTTTTCTTTTTTTTTATTTTTTTCTTCTATTTCTATTTCTATATTTCTAATCATAGTACTTAACTTTGTAATCATAGTACTTAACTTTGGATTAGTAGTTGTTAGTAAGGGATTAGTAGTTGTTAGTAAGAGAGGGTCAATCTTAAATAAACTTAAAAGTTTTTGGTCTACAAACCCCATTGTGGTTTGTCTTACACTATTTCTATTTCTATCATTTATATTCTTTTGAAAATCACCATAAGGTGTAATCAGCGCCCATATAATAAAATGTGTACAATTACACATTAGATAACAACGCATCATTATAAAATATCTAAATTCGGCACCTGTATTCGTTGCATCATATATAAAATTTAACTTTTTATATTTACAATATAACAAAAATATATCAAATGCTTGAGGGATGAATAAACTAGGATCATCATCATATTTAATTAAGGGTTTGCAATACGGTTCGACGCCTTTGCTACAGCCCTTAACATCTTGCCCTTTACCTTCAATTTTCTTACCAAAATTTATATAATTTTGCAACATATTTATTAAGGTATCATATATTTCAGTCCACTCATCAAACGTTTTTTCATCAGAAGTCATCATTTCCTCCAACTCATCGTCAACCGGTATTTTTACAGATATTTTTTTTCCTCCATCTAACTTAAAAAAATATTTATCTAATAGTGAATTTATTATTACATCTCTAATTTCATCGGCATCACATTTTACATAAGTGTTATCAAGCTCATCCATGAGATGTGATTTACCTGAAGCAGGTAGACCAATAGGAATAATGCAGTTCATCTGCATGTTACCTGGATCTTTTGCTGCCATAGTATTGAACTTTCGAGCTGGATCGTCTAGATACTTAAATAACACACATCCTATCATGAGCTTAACTTCTTGTTCTTTTGTTTGCATTAGATTGGATAAGTCTTTTATAAAAGTAGTTGCATTAAATTCTATTTTCTCCACGACTTGACTTTCAAACTTTTTATATTCCTCAAAATATTTCTCTTTAACTGTATTGTAATCTAATAAATCAAAAAAGCCCTTTATTTCTATTTCCTCAGTTGTTAGCTGTCGTTGACGTTTAGTATAACTATAAATTAACAATAGTAATTTGAAAAAATTATTCATCTTAATTAGCTGTGTGTTCCATGTGGGCGGATTTAATGTAGTTTTATAATATTTATCTGCTAAAACATAAATATTAAATAATTCTTCGGAGCTAATAATTTCAGGTATAGTTTTATATGATGTTATTATATTATCTGCCAACCTGTATATTTGTCTAAATGCCATAAATTCACTAACCTTACCATTATTCGTCGACCAAGTACCCAATTCCACATCCCTATTTAATGTGTCTGCTAAACTTATAATACATAAAAATAAAGTATATGCATCAATTGTACCATCGGGAGAGTTTTTTATTCTTCCTCTTATATTTTCAGGTATTAGTTTTAATATTTCGTCTCTTGTAGCGACTTTTACTTCTTCTATATGTATTTCAGGATTATCACTTGTTTCAGGATTATCACTTGTTTCAGGATTATCACTTGTTTCAGGATTACCACTTGTTTCAGGATTATCACTTGTTTCAGGATTATCACTTGTTTCAGGATTATCACTTGTTTCAGGTTTATCACTTGTTTCAGACATTATTTTATACTATAACTAAATATATAAATATATAATATAATATTTAACTAACTAACTAAATAAAAAAATAGAGAGATTATAGTATCCTATTTTAATACATATTTGTAAACTAGATTGCTAACTTTTAACTAACGTAAATATTTCATTACCACAATCATAGTCATAATTTGTAATGGTTAATCCGCATAAATTAAATAATTGCTTTAATTCGTCAAGCTTATAAATGTAATAAAACCGTTCATAAATCTTTCCAAATTTATTCCATAATACAATATTATTTCCATAATTATTAAAGCATCGTCGCGTTTTTGGCGGTTGATTAATTGACCATACAGACAATAAAATTTTGCCATTAGGCTTTAATAATCTCTTCATTTCCAATAACGCTTTTACCCTATGCTCTTTACTTTCTAAATGATGAAAAACAGCAATACACAATAATGCATCAGCGCTAGCACTAGGACAAGGAATTGCGACCATGTTTCCACAAAGCACATTTAAATTTTTAGCTTTACAAATTTTAACAAAGTTTTCACAATTATCAATTCCAATAAAATTAAGATTTTTTGCATTATTATTTACCATATTGCGACCATTTCCGCAACCAATATCATATACTGTTGCGTCTTTTCTCAATTCATTTAAAAATGTATTTACCCATGTCCATTTATATTGTCGACTATTATCAAAATGATCCGCAATTTCTTCATACACGTTTTTTACTTGTGTTTCTTCTATGTTATTATTGTTAATAGCATTGTCATTATTAGCAATTGTTGTATTTGTTTCCATTATAACCTTATTTACTTTAAAAATAAAATAAAACTTTATTTTATTCAATTTTTAAATAATAAAAATTATGCTATAAAAAAAATTGATTTCTATTTTAAATATTTAAATTATTAAGCATTATACTATACAGCTATGCAAGCCTTTAACTCTAATGCTATTCTCGATACTATTACGTGCCCTATTACGCAATGTGTTATGAAGGACCCAGTTCAAGGATGTGATGGTCATACTTATGAGCGTAGTGCTATTATGAGTGCATTGACTATTAAAAGCGAATCACCTATTACTCGCCAACGCATGACTATTAATGATTTAAAGCCAAATATGGCGCTCCGATTTTTGTGTGATAATTACAATGCATGGCTTGGCGCAAGCCCTAGGCCTAGCCCTGGACCTAGTCCTAGTCCTGTTCCTAGTCCAGAAAAGAAGACTACTTTAGATGTTACCATGAGTAGCAACACCACAATTAACAATAAATTGCTGCTAACGTTCGATGTAAATAGTGCAAGCATTGGACACCTTTCGCAAGATATTGTGCTAGTTATTGACCGCTCCGGTTCAATGCATACACCAGTTGAAGCAAAAGACGTTAATGGGCAAAATCTAGAAAATGGACTATCAATCCAGGACATTGTCAATCATTCGGCAAAAACAATTGTCCAAACACTAGACCCACAATCCCGCATTTGCATTATTAAATTTGACAATAACATTGACGTTGTAACACCTCTTATGTGTGCGACAGACGCAAACAAAGTTCAAATTATGGCCTCTATTAATACTATTAAACCAGGAGGCCAAACAAACATTTGGGGCGCACTTGAAAAAGCACTGCAAATTTTAAATGGTCGCGACGACAAAACAAGAAACAGCGCCATTTTAATGCTTACAGATGGAATTCCTAATGTATCACCTGCTCATGGAGAGGTCGAAACACTCAAGCGACTAAGGAAATCCAGCAATTTTACGTGTCCAATTTACACATTTGGGTTCGGCTACAATTTACAGTCCACTTTATTATACGATCTTGCCAAATATTCCAATGGCGGAAACGCGCACATTCCAGACGGCAACATGATTGCAACAGTATTTTGTAACTTTATTGCAACAATCTTGTGCACCGTTGTTATGAATTTACAGCTCCATGTTATTCCAAAGGAGAATAATAGCGCAACATTTGGCAACCTATTGGTCGGTGATTACGCGTATAGTTATGATCCGATTGATCAAAAATATGTTTATGATATTGGAACAGTTCAGCTCCAGCAAGAGCGGGCTATTGTTTTAAATGTTGAAGATAAAATGGACTTTGATTATTATTACACATATACTATTGGAAATCAAGCACTAACTTCAGCAACTACCAGCGTAAATGCTGCCACAATTGAGCGTTGCGTAAATAATGAAGCACTAATTAGCCAGAACTTTAGGGCTACAAGTGTAGAATATATTAGAAAAATGATCAATTCTACACGGATTGGCAATATTTTAAGTAGTCAAGCTTATTATGATGAATTAGTTAAGCTATTAGAAGCAAATAAATGCGCAAGCAGCGCAGAATTTGTAAATGGTCTTCTCAAAAATATTAAAGGCGACTTTGCAAATGTTGGCCAAGTTAAGCTAGCAATTGACCAAAAATATTTTAAGCGTTGGGGAGAGTTTTATTTGGACCAACTTTCGCGCTCGCTCAATCAGCAAATCAAGCCCAATTTTAAGGATGAAGGCTGTATGTTTGGCGGAGCAATTTTTGAAGAACTTGTAGACAAGTCTAGCGACATTTTCAATAGTCTTGAACCGCCTAAACCCTCATTAGTTGTTCATAACCCAACAAGTGGAAATGTGTTCTATAGGAGTTTAGGATCTGTGTCAGCACCTATTTCAATGTCGGCCTATAATGACCCTCGCGGTGGCTGTGTTGACGCGTATTGTATGATTACTATGTTTAACGGAACCTCAAAGTTATTAAAAGACGTCCAAAAGTTTGATATTATTAAGTCAGTTGATAATAATAACAAGGTTGTTGGGGCTAAAGTGCTGTGTGTTGTGGAAACAATGATTACATCCGGTTATAGGGACTACGTTAATGTAAATGGAATATTAATTACTCCATGGCATCCTATTAAATATGGGCTTCATGGAAAAGCAGAAGACTGGATCTTTCCGGGAGAATATTTTAGCAGTTACAGTTATACATCGTCAAGCATGATTACTCTTGTTTTGGAAAATCACCATGTTATGTTTATTAATGGAGTAAAATGTATTACATTAGGACATAATTTTACTCACCATCCAAAATTAAGTCATCCATATTATGGCACATCCAAAGTTATTGAAAATTTGATGTCTAATTTTCCAGAAGGCTATGCTAATGGCAAAATTACTGTAACTGATGCTAGCATTAAGCCTCAACTATTATCAAATATTACGCAACATGTGGACTATGTTAAGGAATAAGGAAGTAACCGTGTATTAATATTAAGTAAATTATATGGTAATTGCATAAATTGTTTGTTTGTTTTGTTTGTTTGTTTGTTTGTTTTGTTTTTTTTTCAGCAAAGCATTTATTAAAATGAATATACCATTAAAAGACCTAAATATGTAGACATTATTCCTAAAAATATTATGTTATTATTAGATAAATTATTTAGTAAATAATTTGATACTATTAACGTTGAAACAAGCATTAACGCGTCAACAAACAATATTAGTTTACCGTATTCTTTAGCATAACTTTTGAAAAATTCCAATATTTTACTGCTTCTAGTATTAACACTATTTAAAAATAGTGCAAATGAAATATCGTGAATTAGTCCAATTATTACTACATATAGTAGTTGTAAGTAATAACTCGACGTTAATAAAGTAGCTATAAAGGTTCCAATAATGAGTGATGCAATATCCATAACATATGCACCAATAGTAAATTCACTATACCATTGTCTAATAGTTTTTCCACTCTTTTTATTAAATAATAGGGTATAACCCACAATAGTATCTACTATTATTGATGCAACTATTAATGTAATAATACTATGATTAATCATAAGATTTATTTATAGTATTATAACATTTTTTTTTATTTTTATTTGTTATTTTTATTTGTTATTTTTATTTTTTATATAATATATAAAATCATTCAAAATATTATATAACAAATATATAAATGCCAAGATATAAGAACAATAACAAGAAAACATATAGAAAACAACACAGAAAGAGAAGGTTTTCAAGACGTAAACCTATGAGTGGGGGAAGTATATTAAGCGATTTAACAAGCAATTTTCAGACTTTAAAGAGTACTTTTACTAATAGTATTACAAATCAAGTAACAACCAATTTATCTGCGCTTAAAGCAAAAGCATTGCTAAGATATAATAATGCTAAAGATGTTGTTACAAGAAAAATTAATTGTTTTAAGAATTAAAAACAATAATAAATTATTTAGTTATTAAATGCGTTTTGTCTTGATAGTGGCGGCGGAACACACATGCTTCTATCGCCTATGCTTCTATCGCACATGCTTCTATCGCAATTATTATCCATAATTACATCGTTGCTTATATTGTAATCATTGTAATCATTATAATCATTATAAGTCCATTTAATTAATATCATGTTTTCTAATTTGGTGATCTTATCTTTCAATTCGCTTATTTGCTTTATTAATATATCAAACTTTTCTTCAAATTTACTTTCAGGCAACATATAAAATAATAATTTATAATATATTTATAAATCTACAAATATTTATAAATTTATAAATTTTGCTATTATAGATTTATAAATCATTATTTTATAAATCATTATTTTATAAATCATTATTAACTATGTCATTAACAAGTAATTTAATTAACATATTAGTATTAGCACAACAAAATATACTTTTAAAAAATGCAGATTTAACAAATATTACGCTAACAAATTCTAATATTCAGAGATTTGAAACCATGAATAAAACAATGGCCTACAATATAGAGCTATTAAATAAGAGAGTTGACGTATTAATAATCAAACTAATAAACCTACTACTATTTTTATTTGAAACCAAATATAAGTCTGATTTGTTGCTTTAAATCGTTTTAATAACTATTTTATTTTTAATAACTATAAATTTTATATTTTATAAATGTTATAAATTTTATATTTTATATATGTTATATTTTATAAATGTTATAAATTTTATATTTTATATATGTTATAAAAAATATTTAAAACTATAACACTATAAATATTTATAGTGTTATGGTTGCAATTGGTATTGATTTAGGAACTACATTTTCATGTGTAGGAGTATGGAAAGACGGACAATGTGAGATTATTGCCAATGATCAAGGATCAAGGACAACACCTTCATATGTTGCTTTCACGGACACTGATCGCTTAATTGGCAATGCCGCCAAAAATCAGGCATCTCAAAATCCGGAAAATACTATTTTTGACGCAAAACGTCTTATTGGTCGCATTTTTAGCGATAAAAGCACCCAAGACGATATAAAGCATTTTCCTTTCGCCGTAATTGATAAAAATAACAAACCAATTATTCAAGCAACTTATAAGGGCGAATTAAAAGATTTTCAACCAGAAGAAATTTCCTCAATGGTTTTAATCAAAATGAAGGAAACGGCGGAAGCATATTTAGG
>Ga0208226_1000212_pt1 | contig 18129 bp, 12 predicted proteins | sample LakMenE18May11ns_FD_150713 | JGI IMG/M metagenome (GOLD analysis project Ga0208226, IMG submission 150713) | Freshwater microbial communities from Lake Mendota, WI - 18MAY2011 deep hole epilimnion ns (SPAdes) | ecosystem: Environmental > Aquatic > Freshwater > Lake > Epilimnion/Euphotic zone ... | reverse complement strand
ATCAATTGAAAGCAGCCTCACAGATTACGCAGACCCTTTAAGATTTTCATTAAAGATCGAACCAAACACTAACACTATGTGCGGTTTCTCGCCCGTAAACCCGAAAGAAACACCAAGAAATTATCTCCAAGATTTCGAAGATGGCCTTACAGGTATCAACAAAAGAACTGAAGGAACAAATACAGAATTAAGCAAAGAAAAATTAGCTGCAATCAGATCAAGCACCCTGCTAAGAAAAATATCCCAGTCGCCTTTGGACCCAAACTCTGACCCTTCCATCTTGCTTTCTAAAATGCAGGCAATGGTTGCGGGATTGGAAGACGAGCAAGCTGCAAGGCTTTTATCAAACATAGGTATCTTGTTTTTTAAAAACGGCCAATGGAGCGCCTCAAGAGAAATCTTTAAATTAATCATCACTAATTATCCTGCATCACAAGCAGCAGCGGATGCAACTAAATGGCTGATATTCCATGACAGTAGCACGGAAACAAGAAGAAGGCACGAACTAGGCCAGTTCATTTCGTTACTAAAACATGAAGTTGGAAAGCCAGGAACTGAAACACTAAAACCTGCTATTTTTGTGGACAAATTTTCCCCACCCACCCCAGCACCTTCGACCCAACCAGCAAATGGTAAAAGGCCTAATGACTCGAAAAAAGTCACTGTAAAAACCCCAGAAATACCTGTGATGACAACTAATCATTCAGGCGAAGTTCAAACGTTAAATAACCCCGCTGAAGCTAAAGCCTGGTTTGAATATAGCTTAAGCCTTGAAAAGACACTTGCAGCATTTGGGCCGTTGGCAGCAAAAGACCCAAGGCTTTTTTTCTCCTCTCAAGCAGCCAAAAGAAATCTAGGCAAAATAGAAGAGGCTAAATCCGCACTTGAAGAATTCGTTAGTTCTGCTCCTCCAGGGACATGGAAACAAAACGCACTTGCGGAATTATGGATTATGGAAAGAAGGGGTTCACCACCCAAAGATGTACTTACCTGCAAACTTACCGATTCAAAACCAATTCTTGACGGCAAACTCAACGATGAATGTTGGAAAACAGCCAAGGCGGTCAAACTAATTGATTGGTCTGGAATTTCTGCGAAAGAAAATTACACAGAATTCAAAACCCTGTATGATGCCGAGTTCTTGTATATAAGCGCAATCTGCACCACTAAAAACCCTGCTCCAATCAAAAACAAGGCATCAATTACCAGAGACCAGCCATTAAAAAGTAAAGATCAGATTTATTTCCAAATCGATTTAGATCGGGATTACACAACTTGCTATCAATTCCAGATTGATTCTTTAGGGAATGTAATTGACGATTGCTGGGGAGATCTTTCCTGGAACCCAAAATGGTTCTTTGCAACCGAAAACACGGAAACAGGCTGGACATTCGAAGCTGCCATTCCAATGGGAATGATTTCAAGTTCGTCTGCAACATCAGGAAAATCTTGGGCCATGAACTTTGGCAGGACGATCCAAAACCAGGGCGTCCAAACATGGTCTTCACCTGCAAAAATGCCGGATTCTAATGACACTCTTGAAGGCATGGGCCTAATGTTTTTTTTAAATCAAGATGCTAATTTAATTCCAGGAACCGGCAAAGCTAAGGGAAGCCCTGCACCTTAATCAACTTGGATTTTCGCTTTCCCTATAAAATTCTGCAAACTTGCAATTGGGGCCAGAGATTCGATTTCGTTGTATGTATGATGCGAAATTTTAATGTGCTCTGCCCCAACAAACCCGAACCCCATAGTACCATCCAGCGCAACCCATCTGCCCCGAACATGGGCCTCAGTCCACATATGAAAGCCGAACATTGGCTCACCATTTTTTTCAACATAAAGCAAGCCATGCGCTATTCTGCTGGGTATCCCTTCAGACCTACATAATGCAGCCAAAAGAATGGCCGCATGCCTGCAATCCCCCCGGGGATTCTTGGCGATATCAGATGCGCATGTAAAAGGCGCCTGATTATCAAACATCATTCTGCGCCTGACCAATTTCTCCAAAAGCACCGCTTTTCGCCAAGGGTCAATTTCCAAAAAATTAACTTCGCGAGAATAATTCTTGATCGCGGGATTATCCCAATCGATGTACTTGGACGGGGCCATTTCTTCAGCACTCGGAGCAACACTTGCAGGGACATCGTCAGGTAAGCGAAACGCCCTGACCTCAAGCATAAAATTGTTATTTGTTTTTTTTACAATTTTTTGCCTTTCATCCTCGACCAAAGGGCTTTCACCCTGCAAACCAAGGACGGTTATTAAATAAGAAGCACTTATTGAAGACCTAGCAGCGGGTAGCCGCCTGTTAATCGGAATAAAAGAAGCTTTACCTATATCGAACATCTGCTTGGGCGAACGATTCGGAACAAAAGCAGATTTAGATCGAACCAGACTAATATCACCTATGCCGTCCATTTCAGTTTCAGAAAACAACACCGTCTGATTTTGATCAAGAAAATAAAGCGTTTTAGGTAACTGCAATGATAGATTGCCTGCAATTATTTTTTGGGGAGACATAAGAACAGTCCAAGCAACAGGGTCTTTAGAATCATTAGGCGTTTTTTTTGTGGCAACAACATCATAAGTAACAAACCTATTAACGACTGCTTGATAACAATCAAATTGAAGATGTTCATCATGAGTCCATTTTTTTCCGCTTATCATTTGTTCTTTACCTAAGGGGCCAAAGCCCTCAATACCCCAGGGTATAGTTCTTTCGCTGTTATTTTCGACCCAAATGCGAAAGGTCGTGCCATCTCTTAGACCGGATAATTCCAAAGTTTGCTTAGGTCCCTGAAATTGCTTCATAGAGATACGCTGTACGGTTCCAATTAAATCCATTTCTTGCGATTCGATCATGCGCAAGGAAACAATCGAGCCAAAGCGTTGAAGAGTAAGATTGGTCTCTTTTTGCAATCGGGTACCGATTTTTTTACCATTTTTCTCAATAGGCTGGGAAGAAACAGCAACAAAGCCGAGTTGGCTCTCTGCTTTATAGACCTCTTCCCGGTACCCATTTGGAATCATGCTGACTAATGGCAGGGGTTCTGGTTTTGCGTTTTGTAGAGATAATAGGAAAGTAAAAGTTAAAACCAAACTGGTGTTCATAAGCGGGTTCTTTCATGAAAAAACATCATACTTTCTGCATCGAATATCTGAGGAAAGGCCTTGCGATAGGAATTGAATTTTTTGAGTTTAACTTGATTAATACTGAATCATTTACCAAGTTAAATGGTTAATCTGATCAGTTAAAAACAACCCAAAAAGCAAGCTGGGAAAGATGGGGCGATTAGTCTTTTGATGGTTTGGGAAATACAAGTAAATATTTAGGATTATTAGCTTTTATTCAACCCGATTTATCTTCTTTTCTCTGTTTAATGAAAATGCATTCAAGAAAAAAATATTAATAATAAATTGAACCTTTGGTTTCTGGCATTCGTAGTGTTTGCATCATATGTTTGTGTGTTCAGTGAGTTCCTAAATTCCCATCTGACCTGGAACTTGTTGAACTGGATCCCGTGTAGTTTTTAAGAAGAAAGCAGAATCATGTCTAACCGCTTTGCTTTTTCTCAGGCAGCTTATCCTGCAGAGGAATTAAATGTTTCTTTCTCTAATGGATACCGTAAAACCGTTTTCACAGACTCCCTGACCCAGCAAGATATCCCGATGCTGGCTGTTAGTGTCTCCAAGGAACATGTTTTTGACATTTTCCTGCAACTAACCGACCTCTTGGGTAACACGGTCGATGTTATCCTTGAATCAAGCCATGGTTCGAAAGTTTCGAAGCATATTGATTTACATAGGGAAGAAATCGACCTGCCCATTCTGCAAAGCTATTTGCAAGAATATGAGCAAGCAATTTCCAATGATGGTTGCTCGGGAATTGCTGTAATGGCAAAGGGCAAACCCATGGAAGTTCAATTCGATGAACACAAAGTCATTGTGGTTTACGCACAAAACATCGCTGATTTCGAAAGAGTTCTGCAATTAAATCATATCCGCAGGAATGACACCCTTCCCGTGGTCAACGATTTCGAGCACTTTCATTCCACCAGCGATGAATACGAAGATCAGTTCAACCAACTGACCGGAATCCTTGGATGCGCAGAACCTGCAGAATCCAATAGCTGGTAAGCTTGCTACTCGACGCAAGCAAGCACATAAGGCCCCTTGGGTATTACCGCAATACGCGCTAAGGGGCCATACTCTTGCAAGCTTTCAGCAATTGCCTGTTCAACCGAATCAATCGCAGTTACATGGCATTTATTTAAAACTGAGTGCTCTAAACCCTTGGAATAAACTTTGACTTTACATTTTTCAATAACCTTGGCGAATTCTTCTAACTGCCATTGATCCATGACAAAATAGTCTGTTTCAAGAATGCGTTTTTTAAATGCCTTAAGGTCAGGGTTTTCGCTAAGCACCTGCTGGAACTCAGGGCTCCCAAGGCCTTCAGTCAAACTTGCAACAAGGATGATTGTTCCACCCTTTTTAATAATGGGCAATGCCCCAATCAAACCCTTAACAGCTTGATACCAAGTAATATCTAGGGGGTAACCAGCGCAGCTAGTAAGGACGATATCCACGGGTTCTTTAATTGGGACCCGAACAACTTGCCTAACAAAGGAAACCCCTGCTTCCCAAGCTTTGATCATGTCGCCTGCACCAGCCCAGGTAATTTGCCTATTTCCATCCACGCAAACATTAACAATAAAATCGCAACCGCTCATGAGGGCAATATAAGTGTTTTCTTCATGAACTGGATTCCCTTCGACAATTCCACAATCAGCGTTCGGATGTTCAAGGAATTTAGGCCCGTGCCAAACCTTGACGGTTTCGATACCCGCAATGCCCGGGCAAATAACTTTTCTGCCGCCACTATATCCAGCCATTAAATGAGGCTCGATTAGTCCGGTTGTAATTTTAAGTTCGGCTCTGATATAGCGGGAATCAATGTAAACAGGGACGCCCTTGGGGGTAATGCCAAGGTAATCATGTTCGGAAGTTTCTTTACCGTGATGATTTTCTACCCGGTAATTGTTGGCAATATCTTCGCCCACCAATTCAACCAGTTCCTCCCCTTCATTGGGTCGATGCAATCCAGTTGCAATAAGAATGGTGATACCACTTCGGGGAACCCCTGCTTCTTCAATGGTTTTGAGTATTTGCGGTAAAATTACCTTATTTGGTACAGGCCGGGTAATATCACAGATTAAAATGCATGCGGTTTTTTTCCCTTTGGCAATCTCCGCCAAGGGCTTGGAACCTATTGGATTCGCTAAAGCATCGGAAATAGCCTGAGACTGATTGGCTAGCGGAATTGCGTTTTTGATCTCCAAAGGGCCAATAACCTTTTCATTTGGAAGATCAACCATAAGGCCCGTTTTACCATAATCCATCTTTATACGCATGTTAACCCTTTGTCAGGTAATGAGATAAATATTTTTTGCTATGCAAATACCTTGTCAATATAGACAAATATCATTATATTTAAGTAATGGCAAAAGGGATATTGAATAAGAGGTTAATATGTCAATTGATAAAAGTTTAAAGCGCAAAAACACCTTGGCTCGTTCACGAAATGTGCTCAATAGAGCCGAAAGAATCGCAGTATTAAAATCGGAAGACCGTTGGGTAGAGGGCATGGGCCCGTTTAATCTGCCTAAAGTTCGGATATTGAAGGTTGGCAAAAAAGTGAAGAAACCAACCAAAGAAGCTGCTGCCGCTGCCGCTGGCGCTGCTCCTGCCGCTGGAGACAAAAAGGCCGCTGCTGGGGACAAAAAAGCTGCCCCAGAAAAGAAGGGCGACAAGAAGTAATTAGTCTTGTCAGTTTCATTTGCAAAAAGCGGCAGGCTATTTAGCCCTCCGCTTTTTTTATTTTGAGAGACTCAATGACGCAAACTCATTCGGTAATTCTTAAAATTGATAATATCACTAAATTGCACGGGCAATTTAAAGCCTTAAATACGATTTCTCTTGAAATCAATCGGGGCGAAATTTTCGGCCTACTGGGCCCTAACGGCGCAGGCAAATCCACCCTCCTTTCCATTCTTGCAGGCGCTAGTAAGCCCTCTTCTGGTTTTGCAAGGCTCGATGGCATGGAAATCCAGCCAAACAATCTCAAATTAAGAGCCCGCATCGGTCTTGTGCCACAAGACTTCGCTTTCTACGAAGATTTAACTGCTAAAGAAAACCTCGTCTTTTTTGGCCAACTCTTTGGGATGCAGGGCCAAATCCTGACCAACAAGGTCAACGAAATACTTGAGATCATCGGACTTGATGATGAGAAAGCCCACCAATACTCAAAGTATTTTTCTGGGGGAATGAAAAGAAGATTAAACTTGGGCATTGCACTGGTTCATTCACCCGATATTCTGATGCTCGATGAGCCAACCGTTGGGGTTGATCCCCAATCAAGAAATAGAATTTTTGAAGCTATAAAGATCATTAACGGAATGGGCACTACTGTTATTTACACCACGCACTACATGGAGGAAGCGGAAGCCCTTTGCAATAGAATTGCAATTCTGAATCATGGCGAAATTATCGCTTGCGATACTCTGCAAAATCTACTTTCATTGACTAAAACCACAATAAACTTCAGTATCTTTGAAAATGACCAGACAAAAGCAGGAATATTGCAACAAAAGCTTCCTGAACTTAAATCAGAGCTTGTAACGGGAAGTTACTCATTAACTTCACACAAAAATTCAACTCCCGACATTATAAATCTTTTAGTAAATGAAAAAATCCAGATTATAAACCTTCATCTAGATTCACCTAATCTGGAAAAGGTTTTTTTAAGCCTCACCGGGCGACATCTTAGAGATTAATTTACCAACCATGCAAAGCTTTATCATTGCGAAAAAAGAATTGACGCTACTAATCAGAGATAAACTCACCGCTACTGTTTTATTCGTTCTACCATTTGCCATGATTCTCATTCTTGGCTTACTTCTAGGTGAAGGATTTGGACAGAAAACTGATGATCTAATGCGCATTAGTGTTTTAAATCTTGATAAAGGATTCGGGCTAAACAACAAGCCTTGGGCTCAGCATGCCATCGAGGATATGGTTTCAACTCCCAATATCAAAGTTGAAATCATTCAAAACAAAGAACTTGCAGAGGAATTGGTAAAAACCGGGAAAAGGGCTGCCGTCATCATCTTTAATCCAAATTTTAGCGATCGAGTCAACGAATGCTCTTTTCTTACAACGGGAGTCAATCCTTTTCACCGAGACGGTATCTATCTTGAAAAACTCCAAGTTTCAATCGTCAAAGATAACAAACAACCTGCGACTTCTGCAATTATTGAAAGCGTATGCCAAATTGCATTATTAAGAATCGTCATGCCTTGGATGATCGGAAAAGCATTTGAAAAGCTTGGAGATCCGGAATTTATCGAACTATTGGGAAAAGAAGTTTCGCTACCAGTGCCCCCTTCTTTACGCTTGTTAATTCCAAAAGAAAAAATCCCTCTGGGGGAACTACTTGAACTGGCTTCAGGAAAAGATGTTGTTCTAGCAAAAAACTATCGTGAAAAAGTAGGCGCAGGAATTCAAACAGCACTAACTGGGCAATTCAAAAACTACAATCTTACAGGTAAATCTTGGGCTTCACTTACCCGATCTGTAAATAATTCGGAAACTGTCAACACTTTAACAACCTTTAAAAATGAAGATGGCACCGGCATTCTTAAACGCGGGGCTATTCGTTATCAAATTCTAGTCCCTTCTTTCACCGTGATGTTTGCATTCAGCCTTATTCTGATTTCAGGATGGATATTTGTCGCAGAAAAAAGGCAGGGAACTTTTAATCGTTTACTTTCCACCCCTGTTTCCACCCCAAGTATTCTTCTAGGCAAATTTCTTCCAACCATCATTATTTCCTTATTCCAGATTTTCTTCCTTTTGGGTTTAGGGAAGGTTTTGCTAGGCTTAAAAATCGGCCTTCCATCTTGGACACTTTCAGATTGGATGATCGCTTTGATTATCCTTCCGCTCGCAACTTCGTTTTGCGTTGCATCTTTTTCTCTGCTCATCGGGTTATTATCAAAAAATGAAACGCAACTTGCTCTTTTCAGTTCGGTCCCTGTTTGCCTTTTTGCTTTGATAGGCGGCTGTATCTTTCCATGGGAAATGATGCCAGATAATGCCAAAACCTTGGCTTTTCTAACACCTCAAGGCTGGGCCTTGGATGCTTTCAGAGAAATCATGCCCTCCTCTTTTGATACCACCACAGATTTTCAACTTATTTGGAAATCTACCTTGGTACTTTCTGCAATGGGATTTATATTAATTATTATTACTTGGATTACTCTTGGAAGAATTCGCTTTGGTAATTCCTAACTCTAATTCTAGAAGTTCAAACGGGTTATGATTTTTACATTCTAATTCGATAGGTGGATATAAAAATGCTGGCAGACAACACAAGTAGAGAAATTTATGACGCCTTAATGGAAATTCCGATACTAGATCCCCACTCTCATATTAATCCTCATGCAGCAGCTTCGAAATCTTTGGAAGATATATTGGGGTACCATTACTACACAGAACTAGCTCACTCTTGTGGGATGGACAAAAATTTCCTCGCACCTGAAATCCCCGGGCAAGATAAAGTCCGCGAAATCATCCGTCATATGAATCAATTCGACAACACCGCACAATATTCTTGGTTCCTAGAAATTGCCCAAACATTTTTAGACTTCCAAGGCGATAGAATTTTACCAAAGGACACTGACTACCTTTGGGAAACTGCTCAGAAAAAAATGTCCTCACCCTCTTGGGAATCTCATGTCTTAAAAACTTCAAACCTCGAAAAAATCTTCCTCACCAATGATTTTGATGACCCACTTGAAGGTTTCGACACCAGCTTTTATATCCCTTGCCTGCGAACCGATGAACTTGTTTTTCATTTCGCAAGAAATAATGTCCGTAGCAGACTTGAAAAAATATCAGGTGTTAATCCGGGCAGCGCCTCTGAACTTAACAAAGCTTTATATAATCTATTCAAACATTTTACCCAGAAAGGCGCACGCGCTTGCGCAATTTCTCTTCCACCTGATTTCTCCCCAATCAAAGTTTCTGATGAAGCTATGGACCTATGTTTCAAATCTTCAGATTTCGATTCCCCTACCTGGAAAAATGGTATCTTTTGGAAATTAGCTGAAGCCTGTAATGATTGGAAATTGCCTTTCGATCTAATGATTGGCGTAAACCGAAATGTTTATCAAGATGGTGTTTTTCAAGGTAAAGATCTTTATGACCAGCGCACTTCCTTAATCCAATATGCGTCGTTGTTTAATAACTTTCCCAAAGTTACCTTTTGTGTTTCAGTTTTAACCAGCAACCAAAACCAAGAGCTAGCCAGCTATAGTTGGATTTTCCCAAATGTGGTCACTCATGGGCATTGGTGGTACTCGAATATACCTACTCATATTGAACAAGATACGCGCGCAAGGCTTCAGGCAGTACCAAAAACAAAGCAGATTGGATATTACAGCGATATGTATAAACTTGAATTTGGATTGCCTAAATTCAATATGTATCGAAAGATACTTTCAAATATTCTGTCCAAAGATTTTGTTCAAACTAAGCGTAATAATATCAGCGAAGCAGTCGCTTTAGGAAAACTTCTGCTTCGTGGTAATTCTGAAACGATCTTTAAAATAAGTTAATTAACAAAAAATCAGTTCTTGGGGAAATCTGTGAACATCTCTGCAATTGGTTTGATGATAATACTTGTGAATCCCGTTCCCTTATTAAATCCGTACATTCCCCTCATCAATTCAAGGCTCATTAAACTAACTACAAATAATATCAATACGCCAGGGATAAGAAATATGGTAGGTAATGGGCCCCATGGTGCCTCACTTGCATAAGCTAGAGTCCTTTGAACTTCTACTTCTTCTTCAACTTCTTCACTAACTTCAGATACTTCTTCTACAATCTCTTCCACTTCTTCAACATCATCAATTGCAACAACCTGACTCGAACTACCATCTTCCACAACTTCCAGCTCATTAAATTCGGCAGTCGCACCCATCGGGTCAGCATCATTCCCATCTTCCACTTCCACCACTTGGGAACCTGAATCACTATCGCTAGGTTCGAGCTCAAAACTACTATCTAATCCACCTTCTGAACTAGCTTCAACATCTGAATTATTGCCAGCTTCCTCATCAAGATTAAGTTCAAACTCGCTGTCAGAACTAGAATCCTCAACAACTTGTGTTCCCAAACCTTCACCAGAAATCGAACCATCTAACGATAAAATATCAGAACCCGATTCATCCGCAGATAGCTCAAATTCGCTCGAATCACCGCCACCATCCGATTGAAATTCAATCGAACTGCTTAAACCAGGATCAGCAGCATTACTATCATCAAGTTGCAGGCTTGGCTCACCATCGATGTGCAAATCATCAACAGTGGGAATAAAATCCAACTCATTTCCAGAAAACTGAACATCGGAACTTCCATCTAAATCAATATTAGGTTCAGATATTTCAAACGGGGAATCTTGCGGAAGAATCACACTTGATGATGTGGAATTAGATTCAGGCCCATTGTTATGCAATTCTGTTGAAAGGCTAAAATCTGAACCTAAAATATCAGGTGTATCTTGAATCCCAAGCAAACCATCGGATTCAGCGCTACTAAAAATAGGCTCATTAAACACTGGTGGAGTAGTACCACTGTCATCAAGTGAAAGTGTAAATTCTTCTGAATCACCTGTATCTAGAACTAATGGCGCATTATCATCAATTGGATTGGTAGTTGGAGTATCTTCTAGATTTAATGTGTAATCTTCTGAATCTGTGTCAGGGTTGGAAACCACAGGTGCGCTTAATCTAGCATCAATATCTTCACTTTTAAATCGCAACACACCTCGATCTTGAAAAGATCGGACCTCGCGCTTTTTTGCGAGTTCTCTTAACTCATCAATACTCATATTAAGTTTTGATGCAGCTTCTTCCAAGGTATAAAATTGAGACATGGCGTTAACCTGATTTGGATGGAAAAAACATTATTGAACCGCAACTAAACGATTCTAGATAGATTCTAAACCAGAAAGCCCGGAAAGCAAATAATCCAGATGTACTTTAACAAAAAAACATCTTCTTGCACTATCTACATCTCAACTTACCCTACAAACAGTACCGTTTCGCCAGCTTATTTCCCTTTTATTAATTATAATCGTTAAATCTAACTCAATTCTTCTACTTATTCAAAAATTTGTTATCATCAATTTAGGTATGAATTTTCTTTCTACAAACTGTTATCTCATAGGTGAGCCATGGGCAAATATTTCGCTTTTCTTTTCTTCTCACTCTCGCTTCCACTAGCTGTTAATGCTAAAGATGGCGACATCGAAATTATCGCTAAGAAAACCAAGCCCTCTATTGTTGTCATCAAAAGCAAAGGCCGATCGGATGGTAGAGAAGCTTTAGGCACTGGTTTCTTTATTTCAAAAGATGGCCTGCTCGTAACTAATTACCATGTAATCGGCGAAGGTAAAAAAATTACTCTCGAGACTGCCGATGGTAAAGAAATTGATATCGCATCTGTTTATGCTTTCGATCGTGAGAATGATTTAGCAATCCTTAAAGCGGTTAACCCAAGTGGTTCATTCTTGGCTATCTCAGATTCCAGCACATTCCAAGATGGCACCAGCGTCGTTGCAGTTGGAAATCCTCAAGGGCTAAAACATAGTGTTGTTACTGGAGTCATTTCAGGCAAACGCGAAATAGACGGTAGGGAAATGCTTCAAGTCGCTATTCCTATTGAGCCTGGCAATAGCGGGGGGCCTATCGTTAATTTAGAAGGCAAGGTTTTAGGTATCCTCACGATCAAATCTCTTGTTACAAACAATCTTGGGTTTGCAATACCCGCTGAACAATTAAACAAACTCCTTAAAACCAACCCTGTCTCTATCCCCATGAAAGCTTGGGCCACCATCGGGGCACTTAACGAAGATTTATGGGAACCCATCTTTCAAGGTAACTGGAGACAACGGGCAGGCAGAATTATTTCAGAAGGGCAAGGCAATGGCATCGGGGGAAGGGCTTTATTGCTTTCCAAAATTGATCCCCCCGCCCTCCCTTTCGAAGCTGAAGTTTGGGTCAAACTTAAAGATGAAACTGGCGCAGCAGGATTAATATTCGATTCAGATGGTAAAGATAAACATTTTGGGTTCTACCCTTCTAATGGACAAATGCGTCTTACAAAATTCAATGGACCGGATGTTTATTCTTGGCAAGTTTTGCGTCAGGACAACCTTAATTCATATCTTCCGGGTGATTGGAACCATCTTAAAGTCAGAGTTCACTCTAAAGGATTTTCTACTTTTTTGAATGGCCAACTTGCCTACGAACACATGGAAGATTTCTCTGCCTCCAAGAAAGTTGGTCTGGCAAAATTCAGAAACACTATTGCTGAATTTAAAGGCTTCCATGTCTCCAAAAAGCTTAGTCCAGTCTTCCCCGACAAAGATTTTTCCTTAACCTTCAATAAATTTTTTACCAATCTTGAAGATGACAAAAAAGAAGATCCTTCTCTTGTAGAAAAAATATTAAAGAATGAAAACCTCACCAAAACAATTATCAATGATAAAATAAAATTACTCGAAAAAAAAACATCTGACCTCAAAGTTCTCCAAGCAGATATTTTCCATCGAAGCACTCTTTCGAAACTAAATAAAACCATTTCCGCAACTCCGGATTTCTCTATCCTAGAAGCAGCCTTCCTTATTGCAAAAATTGACAACCCAGAAATCGAAACTTCATTTTATTTAGACGAAATCAATAAAATGAAACTTAAACTTGCCTCTAAAATAAAACCAGATTCTAACATCGATCAAAAAATCAAAGTACTTTCCGATTTCTTTTTCCTTGAAAAGGGATTTCATGGCAGCAGGCAGGATTACTACCATCGCTCCAATAGTTACCTTTCTGAAGTTATGGATGATAGGGAAGGGCTGCCCATTACTTTATCCCTTCTTTTTGTTGAATTAGGCAAAAGCATCGGGCTTGATATTTATGGCGTTGGATTGCCTGGCCAATTCATGGCAGGTATTAATAAAAGTAAAGACGATTTTGTTTTGATCGATGTTTTTGAAGGGGGAAAGATTCTTTCCAAAGATCAAGCGTCAAAGAAAATTTTGGAAATCAATGGAAGAACTCTTATTGATAACGATTTTCTTCCCATGAAAAACAAACAAATTCTAATTAGAATACTTACAAATCTCTCAGGCATCGCTAAAAAAGAAAAAGATAACATTGGTCTGATTCGTTATCTTGATGCTATTATTTCGATTGATGAAAATTCTCACGAAGAAAGGGGAAATCGTATAATTCTTCTTGCACAAAATAATGAGATACAAAAAGCAATTGCTGATATTGATTACCTTCTTCTAAAAGGTCCCAAAGAACTGGATTCTGAAAAATTAAATGAATTTAAACAGCTTCTTCTTAAAAAGTCCTCAAATTCCAAGGATAACTAATATGCCTCATAAATCAGTCCTGAGTATCGGCCAATGCTGTGCAGATCATTCAAGTATTAGCCGTCTTATTAATCAAAATTTCCAAGTCGAAATAATTAATGCTGATTCTTCGACTGAAGCTTTTTCATTGATTGATTCTAAAACTTTTTCCCTGATATTAGTTAATCGAATTTTTGATTCTAATGCAGAATCCGGATTGGACTTTATCGAAAAATATTATTCAAAGAAGGCATCTTCATCCCCTATCATGCTAGTTAGTAATTTTGAACAATCGCAAAAAGATGCACTTAAACTTGGGGCTGATTTAGGATTTGGTAAAAACGCTCTTACATCACCCGATACACTATTAAAATTAAAAAAGCACCTACTCGACTAAAACCGCCCTACTTGCAAAAAGCCCCCCGGCACCCAACCCACCCTTATTCTGCGTTTATGCTTTAACCTTTTAAAAAACAACAACTAACCAACTCAACCTCGCCTCCCTTGGCCCCCTCTTTTCTCAAATTTGAGCTTCATTTTCATTTAAATTTGACTAGCACTATTTAAGATTATCGTTATTATCCCGCATTCATTATGTCGATACTAATAAGGAGACTCTAGAATTTTATATTCCAACTCCTTATTTAAATCTTCGATTGTTAATTTGCTTTTGCCTTACTAAGGAATCTTTATGACCGACAATTTCAACCCTAAAACAACTTCGATGGCTGGAACATCAATTTCATTAATCATAGGCGTGCCCATAGCGGTTGGATTTTGGTCCTTGGTTATGTTTGGACCGATTGATGTCCCAATCATGAAACGGTACCTGGGCCATCCTGTAGAATTTGTTGAAATTGTAATGTTTTCTTGTGCTATCACAGCACTTATATTTAAGTTGTCAAAAATAATAAAAGAGAAAAGCGCACTGCGTCAAACGCTTATTCCAGTTTGGGATAACATCCAAGTTCATCCATTAGAAACAACAACTCTTCTCGAAAATCTAAATACCGCAACACTACAAACAAAAAAAACAATTGTGTTTCGCAGATTTTTAAATGTCCTACAATTCGTCAAACAACGAGGTAGTGCTGAAGATCTTGATGATCAACTTCGAAATTTTGCTGATGCAGATAGTATTGAATTTGAAGGAAGTTTTGGCTTAACCCGGTTTATCACCTGGGCTATCCCAATTCTTGGATTTTTAGGAACGGTTCTAGGTATCACGGGCGCCATTTCTGGTGTTACTCCTGAAATGCTCGAAAAATCGATGAGCACCGTAACTGATGGCTTAGCACTATCATTCGATGCGACAGCTCTTGCACTAGCGTTAACCATGGTTTGTATGTTCTTCAGTTTTTTGGTAGAAAAATCAGGAGATCAATTTTTAGAAAATTTGGAACACTCAATCGATAAAAATCTAGCTCATAGGTTTTTAAGGGTTCAGTCAGATCAAAATCCAATTGTTGAAATTCTATCACGACACACTAAAGATTTGATTAAATCAACAGAAACATTAGTTACAAAACAAGTCGATCTCTGGGCAAATTCCTTCGAAAAAATAACTGCTCAGGCGGAAGGCTCAGGATTCGAATCACAAAATAGAATGCGCAATGCACTTGAGGAAGCTTTAACAAAAACCTTATTTTCACACCAACAACAAATGGAAAAATACGAGCTCAACTCTTCTGAACTTGGAAGAAAATTTACGGAACAAGTTGGAAAACTGGCATCCTCATTGCATGACTCAAGCATTCAACAGCAACAATCTCTGCAAAAAGTTGTCGAAAGCCTTACGAGGCAAACAAATTCTTTAGTTGAATTACAGCAAGGTGAAAAACATTTGATTCAAATCCAAAATCTTATGCAGGAAAACCTTAATCAGATCCACTCTACAGGCGATTTTCAGGAAGCTGTCCACTGCCTTACGGCTGCAGTGCATTTACTAACTTCAAAATTGCAAGGTAGAAGCAACGAACCATTTTTTAATACTGCGAATCAAAACCCACGCAGTAATCCTTCCGGAAAGGTTGCATGAGAAAGCGCAAGAAGCTAGAAGTCTCAACTTTCCCTTTCCTTGCTGTGCTACTTTGCACCATGGGGGCGTTGATTCTTTTACTTTTAGTAATGGATAAAAAAGCAAAAAAAGCTGCCTTAGAAAAGGCATATGAAGCTGCATGGACTCAATCAAAAAATTTACAAGTTAAAACTGATGCTGAAAAACAAAATCAGGATAATGAAAAAAATGCATGGATTAAATTGAAATCAGAAAAGCATGAAGAACTTTTGAAAAAAGAATCAGCATTAGAAAAAGAGATCAGCTTATTAAAAATCGAACTTTCTCAACTGGATAAAAATAACGATAAATCTCAATCGAAAATTTCTTCGGATGATCTAATTAAAAAAGAAATCGCAATAACAAATGAAAAATCAAAAGTGAACATGCTTGTTAAAAAATTAGAACAAGAGAAAACAAATGCAGATAAAAATTTAAAAGAAACGAAAGATTTAACTGAAAAAATTGCTTCAATGGAATTGATTTTAAAAGAAATGAAATTTTCAATTGATAAAGATAAGTTCGCTTTTTCTATTGTTCCTTATTTTGGAAAAAATGGTCTGAATCGAAAACCTTTATATATCGAATGCAATGAATCTGGTATTTTATTTTTTCCTGATCAAACTCTTATTCCCTCAAATGATGAATCCGACAATCTTAAAAATGAAATTTTAAACCGAACTTCGCTACTTAGAGAATACCTTCAACAAACCCTTGGGCCGAAAGATTCAACTCCTTACTTAATGCTACTTGTAAGGCCTGGCGGGATCACCAATTATTGGAAACTTCAATCTATTATAAAACCTATGGATATCGATTTCGGCTACGAATTAGTTGATAAAATTTGGGTTTTAGATATTCCAAACGAACAATCGGCACCCTCGCCTTCAAAACTTGTTTCAATGATCAAACCGATGCAAATCCCTAAACCAATTCCTGCCCCAGGAAATATTCTTGGTGGAATAAACAATGGAAATGGCAATATTCCTCAACAAAATAACGATTCAATAAAGAACGGTGTTTATCAAAATGGAAATGAAAAAAGAAATGGTTCTACCGGAAATGCAAAATCAATTAGTTATGGTGCAACTGCTCAAAATATACGTCCAATCACTGCACTTCCTGGTTTCCCGGTTAACAAAAACACAACTAACACTTTAGTTAAAAATAATCCAACCTCAGTAAATAATCAAAACGGCAATGGTTCAGGTAACATTAATCCTAATAATCCGGGGTTCGGTAACGGCAATCAAAACAGCAATCAAAACGGCAATGGTTCAGGTAACATTAATCCTAATAATTCCGGATCCGGTAACAGCAATCAAAACGGCAATGGTTCAGGTAACATTAATCCTAATAATCCGGGGTTCGGTAACGGCAATGGTGCAGGGAACATTAATCCAAATAGTACAGGATCCGGTAACAGGAATCCAAACGGCAATGGTACCGGTATCAGTAACACTAATATGAATAGTAATTCAAATAACAAAAATGAAACCCAAACAAATACAAACAATCAAACTACAGGAAACCCGAACAAATCAACCACCGATGTAAATCAAAAATATAACAATCAAAATGATCCAACAGGGGTAAATAATGGTGATGCTAAATCGATAACTAATGGAAATGATTCTTCTGGAAGTGGAAACACAAGTAATTCTGCAAATAATGGAGCAGGAGATGTTTCTGGTACAAAAGGGTCCTATTCTGTTGCAACAACACCAAACACTTATTCCGATGGCAATTCAAATGGCCAAAAAGGAACTAGTAACAGTTCTTCAGGTGAAGACAAAAACAAATCAAATACGAATAATTCAGATGGAAGCCCCGGTCAAAAAGGAGATGACCCAAATTCAACTTCAAAAAAAGAAAGCACTAAAAGTGCAATTGGTTCCAATGGACAAGAATCACAACCAACAAGCCAGGATCAAAATCCTAGTATCTCAATTTCCCTCAACAGCAAAAAAAATGATCCAAATGTAATTAACAAACAAAGTCCGCCTAGAACGACGTACAACCGGGAAGATGAGTCACAAAGCAACAGTGATGCGCAAGATCCAACAGCAAGAATAGCAGCCCCATTACCTGAATTAGGGCCTAGAAAAAGCTCCACTCCCGCTCCATTAAGAGCTGCAAGATTATTTGCAGACAGAGATTGGGTGATTTATGTGGAATGTAAATTTGAAGAAATACTAGTTCATCCTAACCGCTTAGTCATTCCAACAAGTTTATTGGCTTCCGAAGAAGGCATTAAAAGATTTGTACAAGAAATAGAAAAAATGATCACAAGAAAACAATCAACAGTACGAGCAGGCGAACCGCCCTACAGACCAGAAGTACGATTCTTAGTTTGGCCTGATGGGTTGAGACCTTATCACTTGTCTTATCCAGCATTACAATCAGCAGGAATAAAACAAAAAAGACAAAACTTAGAGTCTGAAGATAATATCAAAGAAATTATTCAAGGAAGATAATTTTAAGCCATGCGTAGAAGAAGAAGACCAGATAAAGAAATACATTTTAGCTTCGATTCCTTTTTGGATGTCGTCGCTAATGTTGTTGGTATCATCATAAAACTGAT
>Ga0208226_1000211_pt1 | contig 18151 bp, 21 predicted proteins | sample LakMenE18May11ns_FD_150713 | JGI IMG/M metagenome (GOLD analysis project Ga0208226, IMG submission 150713) | Freshwater microbial communities from Lake Mendota, WI - 18MAY2011 deep hole epilimnion ns (SPAdes) | ecosystem: Environmental > Aquatic > Freshwater > Lake > Epilimnion/Euphotic zone ... | reverse complement strand
TCCTCGTGGTGTTTATTACACACACGGTGGCTGCGTACAAAACTAAAGTAGCAATACTTCAACCACAAGGACTCCTGTCCACCCTGTTGCACCCACAACAGGACTTATTCCTTAGAGATCTCTCAGGTTACTCGCGATCTATGTCTTGATACTTCACTGCGCGGCAAGCCGACAACGTGTGCTTCCTTCTGTTTTTCATGCACTATAAGAACATGGTAAAAAAGTCAAAAGCTGTTGTAGTGCATTGTAAAAAAGCTCCTAAAGACAGCTTTGTCTATATCGGCAGGCCTTCTAAACTGGGGAACCCTTTTACTCTGAAAGACCCAAAGGACGAGGTTGCCAGAGCGTTGGTTATTGAGAAGTACCGTGCATGGTTTAACGAACAATTGGCGGACCCGGAATTTCTTGATGCGGTAGAGGAAGTGCGCGGGCGAGATCTAGGCTGCTGGTGCGCGCCTCGCGCATGTCACGGCGACGTTGTGCTCGAGTGGCTTGAGGCTAACCCTAAGTAGGCGTCCGTAACTGGCAGAGCTTGCCTCAAACCTGTGTCACATCGTTGTTTCTATACGTCTATAGGACATGAGAACAACACGCGACATCACACCTTCACCAATTAAACACACGCACGTCAGTGGCAGCTCTTTGCCCATGGGCAGGCCGTCGTCTCCTGAAGATTGGTGGCGTACTGCGTGTTTTGTTACCCCTAATCTGCTTGTCTCTGGAGACCTGGATAGCTCTTCTTTGGCAGTTTTCTCCAAGCAGCTATCACATCTAGTTGAACTAGGCGTTACAGACATCATCGACGTACGGGCGGAAGCGTCCGACGAAGACCTCGTCAGCAGATTGCAGGCGGATATCACTTACCACCATATAGCAACAGACGATGACGGTTATGCGCGTCCTGACGCATGGTTTGAAAGTGGAGTGACAGCAGCGGTCTCTGCGTTAAGTAAAGAAGGGCGTAAAGTCTTTGTGCATTGCCACATGGGAGTAAATCGCGCACCTTCTTTAACGTTTGCGATCATGCTCGCTCTTGGTTACAGCCCTGTGGAGTCCCTCTCGGCTATCCGCACTGCTCGACCTATTGCGGCGCTCATATACGCACCCGACGCACTCGCGTGGTGGCACCGAACTTCTGGTACAACGGCGGGGCAAGCTAACGCAGAACAACGTGAAGTAGCAGACTGGATGAGAGCGCACCCTATAGATACCAACTGGGTCATTTCTCGAATTGCTAATGCACGGTCCTGGTCGTGAAAGTCTTCTACTCGAGATCGTACTGCGACACGTCCGTAGCTTGGGATACAACTCGTAAATCAGAACATGTAGCACACTCTCTCATTGCCAACCCTATAGACGGAGTCGAGTTAATAGAACCAGAGATCGCTAGCTTGAGCTCTCTGGCTGACGTGCTGGATAGTGAGTACATTGACGCTTTAGTTACTGGTTGTCCGCGTGCGCTTGCCGAAAGCAACGACATCGGTTGGGACGAAAAGCTCCTTTCTTCTGTGCGTAGCTCCTCTGGTGGCGTTGTGGCAGCAACCATGACAGCGCTCACGGATGGATTGAACTCAGGTTCGCTCTCAAGTGGCTTGCATCACGCACGGCCAGGTAGCGGCGGTGGGTTTTGTACTATCAACGGATTAGCTCTTGGAGCTCGTGCAGCGTTTTCGTCTGGTGCGGGACGTGTCCTGAGCTTAGATCTTGACGCCCACGCGGGAGGTGGAACTGCTGCTTACATAAAGCAAGGTATCGGTGGGTTATTTGAGCAACTCGATGTCTCTGTCATTTCGTACGACACATACTCTGGGATTGCCGGTGCTGAACTCGTGATGAGCAGTGCTACTAGTTACTTAGATGACGTAGAAAAATCACTGAGTCGTGTGGCGGCCCCTGCGTCTATTGACGTAATTTTGTACAACGCAGGTATGGATCCACACGAAAATGCTGGTGGTGTGTTTGGTGTGACAACCGAGATGCTCGCACGGCGCGAAGAACTAGTGTTCTCCTGGGCTGCCTCACATGGAGTGCCTGTCGCGTGGGTTCTCGCTGGTGGTTACTCAACGAACATGGAGATGGACGAGCTAGCTGGGCTGCACCGACTCACGTTGGCTGCAGCAGTAGGGAAGCGACGGTAAAGTCACGCCCTTGTCGTACCGTTTATCTATAGATACGTAAGTTGGTCGTCTTAGTCGGTGTTGCGTCTTGTAACGCCACCTGAGAGAACTGGGAAGTTAAACCTGGCGAGTTTTGTGACATCGCGTACGTCGTCGTTAGCAATAACGCATAGCAAGTGCCAAGTAGCGCGTGCGTCAGATTCGGCTCGGTGTGCAGTCTTGTTCTCGATACCTGCTAGGTCGCACAGGATCGAGAGCTTGTGGCTTTTGAGGTGCGGGTAAGCTTTGCGGGATAAATGAAGAGTGTCAAGCACGCTGTGGTGCGTCATCCCTAACCCCGCAGTAGCAAACTCTGACGCGAGGAAGCGAGCGTCAAACGAGATGACGTTATGCCCTACAAGAATACGGTTACGCAGAGCATCAGCCAGAGCGGGCGCTACTGCGGCGAACGTAGGCGACGAGCGCACCATCTCGTCACTGATTCTATTAACGCGGCTCGCTGCTGAAGGAATGCGTATTCCTGGCTTGATGAGCGTCGAGAAAACGCCCTCTTCTACGCCGTGTTCGTTGTACAGTACTGCGCTCACTTCTATGATTTTGTCTTGACTGAGAGAAAGGCCTGTTGTTTCTAAGTCAATAGCAGCAAATCCGTACACCATGAGCATTGTTCTACCGATGGTGGCGCTGTCAGGTGTCTCTGTTTAGGGACCCTTGTTGCCTTTGCTAAGGGAGATGATTAATGGAGTCGTCTAACTAAGGCGGAGTCGTGCAGGATTTACCGCTACAAGCGGCAGGCGTGCGACAAGTGGGATGAGTCTGACAAGAGATGGTCCAGCGCTCAGTGCTATCAGTATGGTAGCAATGCCGGCTGTTCCGCCGAGTAGGACTCCAGCGGTCACCGCGGATAACTCGATGCCCCAACGCGCTACTCTCAACGAGAGACCTTTACCGCCGAGTGCGAACATCAGCATGTCAACCGCACTATATCCGAGTCCTGCTATTACAGACAGGCAGACGCCCAGATACAAAATAGTTACACCCACGCACAGCAGAACGAGACGAGCTGCGAAGCTGTCTGGCGTCAGTATCAAGTCTAAAAAAACATTTACAAGACTGCCTACGAAAAAGGTGCTCGCAAACGTGGCTGGTCCTGGTCGTGCACCGAGAATCATCGCGACTGCGATTATTGTTCCCATCGTTACCCAGCTTGCTGTCCCAACTTGAACACCAAGTTTAGAGGCGACTCCTACGTTCAACACGTCTAGAGGTCCGGCGCCTAGCCCTGCTCGCAGGACACTGACAATGCCTAAAGAGACAAGAACCCAGCCGGTTAGCAAAATGGATAATCTGTGGCCTAGCGAGCGGTCTGAAGGATTTATGTCTTGCACCAAAGTCACTGTCAGCGAGAGGTTGGTCTTACCAAGGAGCTTGCGTGTGACTTCAGGCAATCGGTAGGTGCTCAAAGGAGCGCACAATGGTCATGTGTTTTAAAAGACTAAACCGGCACAATTTAGTCATGTCCGAAAGCTCCTCAACGCCAACACTCACCCAGCACCCCAACAGGTTCGTCCTGGCTGTTGACCTAGACGGTGTGTGCGCTGACTACCTCAATTCTTTACGTCCGTACATGGCAGCAATGGGTCGTAAAGACGCTTTCGAACTACCAGAGCCGGGTAGTTGGGACCTAGTTGCGGCTGGATGGTTTGACTCGACTGAAGACTACGTACGAACACACCGCTATGCCGTCGATCGTGCGCTCTTTAGGACGATGGATGAACTCCCAGGTATGAGCAACGCGTTGTGGGAACTCAGTGATGCTGAAGTTCATATCCGAATCGTCACTCACCGGTTCCTCTCTCACGGAGACCAAGACAGAGCTGCTGGTGACACCATCGCGTGGCTGCAGTCCAAACGTGAAGATGGCCGAGTACGCGTACCACACAGAGACTTGTGCTTTCTTGGTGCTAAAGCTGACGCGTCAGCTGATTTGCATATTGATGATGCTCCGTATCAAGTAGAAGCTCTAAGAGACTCTGGTCAAAATGTGCTTGTGTTTGACCAGCCATACAACAAGGAGCTTGCAGGGCCGCGAGCTACAGGCTGGGGTGAGGTTGTCACAAAAGTGCTGGCCGCACAAAAACTCTGGCTCACGCAGCAGCCTTAAAGGGGTAGCTGTCCGCAAATACCTGTGATACTTCTTTGAGTATGGGCAGAGGCGGCATGCGCTTTGCTCATAGTGGTTAGTTTTTACTGATCTCAGGGGATAGCGAAAGCAGGGTGATTTGATCCTCGACTACAGCCGCGATGGTAGGCAGAGTCAAAGTCCGCACCAGCGGCACAAACAAGGAGTCCCAAATGGCGACTAAAGTAATTAAAGAAAACCCTTTCAGTGCAAAAGTTACCCACTTTGCAACCTTTGTTTCAGCGTGTGTCGTAGCTTTCGTGCCAAACACTTTCGTGTCGCGTTTAGCAGCCGGAGCGTACTTAATTGTTACGTTGCTCCAGTTCGCCGCTGCTCGTCGCAAAGCGTCTACTCTTGGCAAGTCAGCTGGAGAATTGCAGAAAACGCTGAACGCACTAGCTATCGTTAGAAATTTCGTGTTGCTTGTAGCTTGCGTAGTTCTAGCTGTGTCGCTCGTTGTGCCTTTTTTACTCAGAGCTGTTGGGTTTTTAGTAGCACTTATCTCTCTTTGGTCTGTACTAAAGAAAACACGTAGCGAAGACACACGGTACTCATAACTAAAAAGCCACCTTGTGGCTCGAGGATTCGGTTTAACCCGTTTCCTTGTCTATACAACTCGCACCAGCGCACGCTGATGACTCTAGAGAAGTACAGTGCTACACGCTCAGTTTGTGAATCTCGTGTAGAACTTTCGAAGTCGACCCTCAGGGCTGCCTGTACGCTTGTCCGAGAGCGTTGGAGCGGCGATTTACAGTTATGTAACTATAGCAACTCTATACAAAGTGCGATTTCTATACAAAGAGTGGGCAAGGTTTTATCCTTACCCACTCTGAATTTCTCAAGCTAATACGTTTGCAGCGTCAGCTATCACCTGAATGGGTTGTTCTTTCGTGCTTGTCAACAACGAGGAAAACATTGCCCATTTGCCAGAGTCCGTAGCGAGTGTTTCACACAGGACATCAAGTGTTGCTCTTGCCAGCTCATCTGACCACGTGTAGTGACTTTGCACTACACGATCAATAGCCATTGTGGAGTTTGCAAAGAGAGCACGCACAAGTGTGCGATACTCTTGCGTACCAGTCCATGAACTGAGAGCGCTGCCGGAAACTCGAGCGTCGAGATCATCTAGAAACAGCAAAGATGCTCCGAAGTTGATCGTCTCGGTGCTAGGAGTTCCCCAGCGGCCGAGAAGATACAAAACCACAGACTCATTTGAGCCCTGGATCATGATTGACTTCGCCGTGTTCTCGTTAAGACCAGGGACTGATAGCCACGCGGATCCGTCTAGGTTAGAAGACCAGCGGAACCTATCTCTGGACCGGTCGTCATTCCACCAACCTCGGCGGTAGCACTCTTCAACAATGAGATGGATGTCCTCGGCTCGTCTTGCGAACTTCAGTGTCTCCATGCGGTTGTAGCTTGCTTCACTCTCAAGGGCGTGGATGTGTGATCGTAGCTCTACTTCGGTGAGTGCTTTTGCGTACAAAAGCATACCGTAGTCGAGTTTTTTACGCCACACAGCTACAGCCTCTGGTGAGACCGTTGCGTTACGCACTTCATCTGAAGCTTCTGCGCCGAGGAGTCTCCTAGCAGTAACGTAAGTCGGAGACATACTTATGATGTGTGCAAGTTTTTCACACACCACAAAGTCCCAACCTTCGAGAGCTGCTTCGAGAATGACCTCACTCACACGAGCTTTAGGGCTGATGTGGTTGAAAAGCATCACGTCAAGACCCATTAGACGTTTTCCGAGGGCACGGGAAGTTTCTTCTGCGTACATGCGGCTGTTGTGCTGCATGATGTTCAGAAAACGAATAACGCCGCCTTCTGACATCTTCTCGATCCACGGTGCGATGAGTTTATCATCACGGTGCTGCATTCGAGAGAGGTTCATCATGACGATGTCTTCGTCTTTACCTTCGAGTACCTTCTTCGTCTTAGCTGTAACAACCACACTGTTGTATGGTGTCCAAGCTCTACGGGACGTCTCGTCAAGTACAGCACCAATTACGCGAAGTTGCTGATCGACTGCATGGCCGATCATTACGCGCTTGTCTGTGTCCTTGATGCTTTGCAGCTTCTCGGCGTCGGTGATGTAGCTGATGAGCTCTTGTGCTGTTTCAACGTTTAGTTTTTTGATGTACTTGGATGCTCGCAAGACTTGCGTCAAAGCGGAGTACAGAGCAGGGTTTATGCCTTGCATAACACCTTCTCGTTCCGTGTCTGTTGCTACTTTGAGTAGCGACCGGAAAAATCCAATGGATTGAGCGTTCTGTAACGCCATATATTCTCCTTGTTTTCAAAACCTTTGCAGGCTTAAAGCACTGTTGGCGCGAACTGGGGCTTGTGAAAACAGCGTGGTCAGCTTCCAGCCGGCAATCTCTTGTCTCGCAGGACTCGGCCTGCAAAGCGGATACTTTGACTAGCGGTTGCGGACTTTACGGCACAAACTTCCTTGAAAGTTCAAGATCTGTGCTTTTCCTTAACAGACTCTATGTAAGGTTGCAGAGCTGGAGTAGATTGTCGCGCAGAGCCTTTTTCATGTCTACCGGCCCTAGTGCGTGAAAGTCTTCTATCCACTTACTAGGTTCAGAGAGACCCTCAGGGTGCGGCCAGTCTGACCCAAGGAGGATGCGATCGCTGCCGTGTGCGTCACGTAGAGCGGTGATGTTGTCCTCATAAAACGGAGCTACCCACACGTGCTGACGAAACGACTCGACCGGGTCGCGCTTGAACAGTTGTGGTGTTTTACCGTAGGAAGACCTAAGACGGCGATGTAGCTCATGCACCCACGCAGAACCCAGCTCCAGAGTTGCGATCTTTAACTTTGGATGGCGGTCAAACAGCCCGTGGCAGACCATCGCCGCCATCATGTCAAATATCGGACGTTCAGTACCAACAGCAAGAACCTCAGCGAGTGGGGAAGACTTGAACCCTTTGTACTTGGTGCCTTCGCCCCAGTCTCCCAGATACTTACTGTACCCAGCATCACCCGCGTGAATAGCTACAACTACACCAGCTTCGGCGATCTTTGACCAGATACGATCGAAACGAACGTCAGCTGGTGACGGAGGTCTTCCATACTGGCTCCCCACCGGACCAGCGCGCATGATCACCATTCTCGCGCCTAGCGGCAGGACACGATCTAGCTCCTTTTCGGCCAGGTCGGCGTCCATGAGTGAGAGCATAGGACCTGTGAATATGCGCTCATCTTTGCTGTACCCCCAGTCATCGTGCAGCCATTTGTTGTAAGCCGTAAAGACTGCCATGCCGGACTCTGGGTCCTCTTGCAACATCTCTTCGATACCTAAACCCAGACTTGGTATCAGCCAGGCTAACTGCACGCCCTGTTCGTCAAGTTTGTCTAGACGTGATTGACGGTTTTGGTACTCTGCTTGCAGTGGTTGCATCGTGATCATGTCGCGTAGCTCTAAGCCGTCAGTGTTGTTTGACCTGAAGTATGTTTCAAGGCTTCCTGGAGCGCCAACTGGATCGTAAGTAGGGTTAGGCACAACAGTGAGTTGTCTGGCATTGATCAAAACTGATGTGTGGTCATCTGTTTTAACCCACTTCACTACGTTCTTATACTTTTTATCTAGATGACGGGTTAAACAGTCCTGTGTCTCATAATAATGCTGGTCAGCATCACAGAGCATGTAATCGACTTGACTGCTGTACTTCTTATGCGGTGAGAGGGAAGCAGTAACGGTTTCTCCTTAGAACGGATTGGTGCCTCTAATCTGACTAACTTCTGAGTAACGCTAACTAGCTGTCTATCTATATATACGCAGGAACTGTGCGGCCTGAAACTCTCAGCGCACTGTGAATGACTACTTTTTAGAAAAATATTCCCGAAAACACGCCGTGTAGAGATGGCTTGAGAGGACAGTTGGCGAACTTTACGGGACGCGGCAAAGCGCTAGTGATCATACGTATCCGAGAAGCGACCCACTACGTGCTAACTGGACGAGGTCATGGACCGTTATTAACATGCGCCAAAAACTCTTCAGCTTCAAATTATTCATTGTGGCACTGGTGTTTTTTGGACTGTCGTTTCCCGTAGCAGCAATGCGCGATCTCTACACACGCAGCGACCACACGGTGTTGTTCCGTACCGAGCTACGACCGATGCCTTCTGGTGATATTGAAGTCACTGAGACGATTGTGCAGGACTTCGGCTCCTACGACCGTCACGGCATCAAGCGCACTATCCCGATGGTTATTACCGATAAAGAAAATGTGTCACGTGCATTTCCTGTGACAAACCTAGTTGTCAGCGCAGGTCCAGGCACTCCAGCGCAAGCTAACGTCTCGATGATCGGCAGTGAGGCCGTTATCACCATCGGTGACCCGGCAGTTACTGTGTCAGGTCCCCACACTTACCAACTGCGGTACACACTCAATGCAGCAATGACGCCTAGTGGAGACAAGGTGTCACTAGACATTCAAGCCTTTGACTCATGGGAGCAGGACATCGACAAAGCCGAGATAGTTGTCTACCACTCGTCTCGACCGCTATCTGAAAAATGCATTTACGTGTCTATGAACACCGAGCCTTGTGCGTCAATTGTTCCTGGCACTACAGAGACTGTTGCGGTACAAACAGGTGTAAACGCTCGTGACGAATTCGCAATACAGCTTGAGTTTTTGGCTAAAGATTTTGTTGGGGCGGCTGCGCCAATTTCAGGTACCGGCTACACCGCAGCTGCACCTGTATTAATCAAGACAGATTTGATTGACGCGATAGCGGTAAATCCGGTCAAGCTTCGCATACCACCGATCCTCTACGTGGAGCTCGTAGTGACTTTAGTTCTCGTCTTGTTTGGCATTAGTCGACGACGACGACGTATTAGATCCGCGTTAAGTTTCTCCCCAGAAACACTTGGCGCAACTTTCTCGCAAGACTCAGTACCTCACTTGAGCGGTGACGTCTCAGTGCAAGTCGATCCTTATGCGGATCCACCTCTTGAATACATCCCGCCTATGGACCTCGGTCCGGCGCAAATAGCTTTCCTTGCAGATAAACCAAACGCTACAACGTGCTTTTCAGCGACGATCGTTGACCTTGCTGCACGCGACGTAGTGGAGTTAGATGAACTAAACAACGGAGTGTGGCAGATCTCATTGAAGAGCGCGCCAAGTGTTCAGTTGCGTAACTATGAACAGATGCTGCTTTCGCGACTGTTCGCAGAAAGTCCTGTCCTTGTCTTGCAGGAAACAAAGCTGCTAAAGATTGCAGAAGAACTATCCCAAGCAGTACGTACCTCGTGCGTAGAGGCTGGCTTCTTTGGTCCAGAAACACTTAACCGCAAATCTTGGCTTATGGTTGGTGGTCGCCCAGCGTCTTGGAAGGGGGTGCTGGTGTTCTTGTCACTCATACCGCTCGCGTTCTTGATGTTTACTTATTTTGAGATATTTTTCTTGTTAATTGCATACCTTGTCTTGAGAACTTCGTTCTCACCTGGAGCAGGTCGTATTCCTCGAGGCTTGTCAGAGTTCGGTGCAGCATCCAGATTCCGCGTGCGTGGATTCGTGGCGTTTCTTAAAGATAGTGAGGCTGCTCGTAGTCGTCTCGCTGCTGACAATGGTCTATGGCGTGAGTACGCCGGCCATGTCGTCGCGCTTGACCTAGTTAAAGAGTGGGCGACAGTGTTCGCGCAAATACCCGAGGATGAGAGCACGACGTGGATAAGGGACGCTGGTATGCGTGAAAGTCTCTTTAATGCAGTAAATGCCTCAGCATCAAGCCCTTCCTCGAGCTCCTCTTCCGGTTCTTCCTCGAGATCCTCTAGCTCACGTGGCGGTGGCGGGGGCGGTGGTTCGTGGTAGTTCGAGCCTGCTAGACACAGCGAGTGTTCCCAGACCAATAACTCGCCGCACTTGAATCAGAGTGTGGTGAGTTGGCTACATGGGTACAAAGCAGCGAGAGAGCGTGAAAGACCCGACTTGTTGGAGTCTGGCGTGAGCGTGTAGGTAAAGGACAGTTCTTTATGTGCCTAGTTCCGTTAATGACGCCGAAGTAAAACTCCCTCGGCGGGCGATGCTCCGTTCCTCGGTTGCGGCGGGTATGCCCTTTGCACTCATCGTCAGTGGACTTCTAACAGGGTTCCTGGGATGGTGGGCCGCCATAGTAGGGTTAGCAATCGGAGGCGCGTTGCCGTTCCTGTGTCAGGCGTGGATGGTAACGGCACGTCCCATACGCCTTCTCCGTTCGAGGGCTGCGCAAGGGAGCGTTGCGAACATTGTCGACGCCGCTGTCATAGCGTTTGGTCTTGACACCACTGCTGTATCGGCTGTGGTGGTAGACACCCCTGTACTTAACTGTGGTGCCTTCCCAGTGCGTCATGGTGCGATAGTAGTTTGGACCACAACCGGTCTTGTAGAGGCTCTTGATCGAGCGCAGCTTGAAGCGGTGCTCTTCGCGCAGGTAACCGTTTCCAGTGATTCCCGTATACGCCGAGCTGCGGTTAACGAGTCAATCATGCGACTATCGCTATTTCCGTCGTTCGCTCTGGCGTTTGTCAGCTTTCCCGTTCTAGGTAGCATGCCTGACGCTCCTTTTGGGGCCTTCTTACTGACGCTCTCTGGGGCGTTTGTTGCTTTTGGTCGGTTCTGGAATAGGGAAAAGTTTACTTTTGCGCGAATCAAAGCCGCAGACGCAATCGCAGCCGCGACGACGTTGCTGCCTGACGCACTCACTAGTGCATTCGACGTGATCTCAGAGCGCACCACAGAAGTCCGGTACCGCATCACACTCGCTGCGCTCGTCGATCCGTTCGCTCTCACCGCAACCGGTGGAGAGATGACGAGGGTGCAAGGGAGCAGGGTAGTCGCGTCGGTCACTGGTACGGAGCGCGCGTTACTGGCAACTCGTGCGGAGTACCTTCGTGGTCTTCTGAGCGGATCAGAGGAGAAGATTGATCTCACTGAACGCATTTACACTGAAACAGCAACTCTGGAAGGTGCGTCGTACGAGGATGGGTCGAAGTGGTATCCAGACCCGTTCTACCCTGATGTCCCACAGTTACGTCGCTACAAGGACGGTCAGTGGTTTGCAGAAACAAAAGGTGAGGAGCCGGTTCTCAAGCTCTGGAAAATATCACCCAAATGGATGTTTGACCCGTACTCGTACGCTTTTGGAGTACGACGCTGGTGGGACGGAGAGCGCTACACCGGGCACACCAAACCACCGATCATCGAACCGGGCGCTATAGCTCCTGGCAGCGATTGGCCACCGCCTACTGTGACGTAAAGATATAGTGCGCGGTGCTGTAAAGAAGAGACCCTCGCTATTTAACACACTCTACTTAGAGTGTCGTCAGATTTGGTCGTACCACGCTCCGTAGTGCTGATGCTTGAGCAGCATGTGCAGAGTTTCTTCGCGGGTGTAGCGCCGGACTTCGGACGGATCAATCACTCCAAGCGCGTAGTAATAGCTCACAGGTAGAATCACTTCATTCCCATTTGAGTAGTCAGCGACGAACGCTGTTGCAGTCGGCTCATGACACCACTCCACCCAGGCATGGTCGAATCGCGTGCCTGCTAAATGTCCCTGCCCGGCCACAGTACCGTGACACAACAAGTACTCAACTTCGTCTAGAGACCCAGTAGTGAGTCCGTACAACGCGATGTTGGCCGCGACTTCATAGCAGTCACCTAGTTTGCTCTGCAGGTCGCCCGGTTTTACCGTACTGATCGTCTGTATACTTTCTCTACCTAGTAGGTGTTGAGGCATTGCACAATGATACCCGGCTGTAGACAGATCCGGCTAAGTGCTGAATCTAGTTCGTGTCTTTCAAGAGTTTTTGTGGGCAGAGTAGGAGAGTGATGATCGTAATGAACCCGCAGCCTGCCATGAAGGCCAGCGACGAGAATCCGAACGTACGAAACCACACCTGTGTACATGGCGCCTCTAGGTCACAGGATGTCTTTTCTAGCGTTGGGAACCACTCGATAATATAGTGGTATACAGACACACATAAACCAAGTACAGCAACAGGAAGAACGTAAAAGCGTATGTTCCGGTCTTTACGCACTGCCGCAATGCTTAATACGATTGAGAGTGGGAACATTGCTATACGTTGCCACCAGCAGAGCTTGCATGGTGCGTAGTTTGCGATCTCAGAGAAGTACAAGCTTCCTAGTGTTGCTCCCACTGCGACCATAGCAGCAAGTACAAGCGCAGAGTCGCCAACATTACGCACGAGCTCTGCAGACGGCTTACTGAAACGGGATACCAGGCGCAACAACCACAATCCTGCTGCTCCTGAGAGCGCCGCGATGGCGAGGATTGAAGTGAAGATCTGGACTTGCTCCGCGGTCATAGGCAGTACGGTGCATACCCCTACCAAAGCGTCACGGCGCCTAGACAGCGCGCTACGTAGGGGAGTTACATCCAGCTGAGAAAGCCAACGTGCGTGGGTTCATCTGAGGCAGACAATAGTAGGTATGGCAGATCCCGACCTCAAGCTAAATGAAGCCGACCAGAACCAGGACGGGAAGACTACGCTCAAAGAGAAGGTCTCCTTTCAGCGCAGGCTGTGGAGTAGCACACCCGTAAAGATTCGACGCATCATTGTCGCTGTGATCGGTGGGACGTTAGTGCTCTTAGGGGCAGCCCTCATTGTTCTCCCGGGGCCCTTCACAATGCCTCTCGTGATAGCTGGTCTCGTGGTGCTCTCCTCGGAGTTCGCATTCGCTGAGCGTCTCCTTGTGAAAAGCCGTGCCAAGTTGCAGAGCGCAATGAAAGCTGTGCGGCGTAAGAAGTAGAGTTTGCTCTCAGTACGGTATATGCATGGTGAGGGGTGGCTCTGTTGAGTCATCTGCAACTATACAGAGGTTGCTATTTTATCTCACGCTGCACCAGGTATGGTAAACTAGATGCGTATAGGACTCGTTGGTTGTGTGAAAAACAAGCTCTCTACAGCGGCTGAAGCACAAGACCTTTACATCTCAGCTCTTTTCAGAGGCCGTCGTTGGTTCGTAGAGAACACCTGTGATCAGTGGTTAGTTCTTTCCGCGCTTCATAAGTTAGCGGAACCAGGCGATCTCTTAACGCCTTACGACGTCAGCTTGGTAGGAGCTAGTCGTTCTGCCCGCCGCATGTGGGCGCAAGAAACTCTTGCCGCTATCGACCATAAACTCGGTGACGTCCGAAGTTACGTTTTTGAGATTCACGCTGGTTCCGATTACCGAAACTTTGGTCTCGTCGACGGCCTCCTGCTACGAGGTGCATCCATTGCGGTCCCGACGCTTGGCCTCACACAAGGGCAGCAACTGGCGTTCTATGCCAACGCGCGAAAGCATGGCATGTCAGTGCAGGCCATCTAGTGACCGCACTTACTTAGGAGCCTGGTAAGAGCGCGCCAGCGACATGTGCTTTTTTGAGTTCTGATGCGAAAACAAACGGGTCTTGCGCGATGATCCGTTCAAAAATATCCGGGTAAACGCGTCCCGAGTCGATTCGCGCTAACCATTGAACGAACGGTTGGTCCCCGCCATGCCAAACCAAATTGTACGGCCAGCACACAACCGAGCCGATGGTACGTGCCATCTCCGCCGCGAGAGATGCCCCTCCAGTGACTGATAGGCCTGAGACACGTAGCTCTAAAGATGCGGACGGCGCGTAAGCGACCCACGCGATTCCTCGATCATCTTCGATAACTATCAGCCCTACCTCTCTGGCTATCTCGATATCACGTTGTACTCCTACTCTGGTACTGCAGCGCGCAAGGTATTCACCTGACGGTGATGGGCTAGCGACAATCTGCGCATGAACGTGAGGGAGAGAACCGCCAGAACCAGCGCCAACATTCATGAATGCTGCAACTGACTTAAACTCCTGCGCTAGTGCGCGGTAGCGCCTGTCAAGAAGTAGCAGCATGTCGGTAGCGTTCTCTGGCGACATTGCCTCAAGACTTGTCACATGTTCATCTCCGATTATCATCTCGGCCGGGCCTGGTAGAACTGGCCAGCGATTCATAACCGCAGAGAAACGTCCTAGATGATCGAGCACTGGGCGAGACACTTCCCCGTCGAACATCTGGAACCCGTCGTTGGTTTCTGACATGAGACATAATGGGCATGCTGCTCGTTCAGTAATATCGACGCGGGTGGCGCTAGGTAGAGGTTTGCCTGCGAGGTTTGGTGCTTGTACAAGTACTCCGGTGACCGGATCTTGTCGCTCAACAGACATACCTTCATGGTCCCGGCGATGCACTGTAAATGCCGTGAGGTCGATGCTGTCTTCGTAGTTTACCCAACAGCCACGTTGCGGTGATCTTGGCGTGATGTTCTCGTTAGTACTCCACTAGCAGTACTATTTGCTCGGAGACGTATGCGCTGTATCTTAAAAAGGAGTGACTGCACTTGCTGACAAGTGTGGTCAGATACTTCGACGCAACTCAGTACGCAACAACCCAGCAAAGTGAGTTTGTACGCCTGTCGCGGCCCATCCGTTTCGCGCGTAGAACCGTCTTGCGCGGTCCGCATCGCGAGGAACCCACAGCCGAACAGTGCAGTACCTTTTCGCAGTCAGTGCTGAAAGTAGATGATCGTGAAGATCCTGTGCTGCCTCAGACCCATGAAAGTCAGGCAGTGCGAACAGTGTTGATAAGTGTGCGCTATCAGGGCTTGTAGAACTCGGCTTAAAAGACAAAGCCTCTGGTCCCGCAGAAGCGACTGCTACTACGTGACCGCGTGCGTCGGTATAAACAAAAGAGATAGTAGTCAAGTCGTCAATACGCTGCGACCATTGTTCAGAGAGCTGTGCAACGTCGTAAAGTTGGAGCTCGGCGCCAGCCCACGTAACCCACGTCTTTTGCGCTGTTGATACCACATACGCAATCGCCTCAGTATCGTCTTTGTTGGCAAGTCTGATCACATAAGCAGGATCGGCGCAACAGGTGATGCCTTGCCGGTGCTACGAAAGTAGATTCAGCTCAACAACATCGACCGAAGTGAGGCCCCACTCTGTGGTACCGTCACCGAGCTGGCCAAAAACGTTAGCGCCCCAGCACTTTACGGCACCTGACGAAAGCGCCGCACAGGCGTGACTCCAGCCGGTAGCGATAGCGACGACACCCGTTAGACCGCTTACGTCTGTCGGTGTTAGACGGTCGTCCGTTGTACCGTCACCTATTTGTCCGCCAGCGTTAAAGCCCCAGCACTTCACATTGCCTGACGCGAGAACGGCGCACGTATTAGAACCGCCAGAACCGCTAGAAATTGCGAGAACACCTGTTAGGCCAACTACGTCCGTAGGGTTCAACCGATCGTCTATGGTGCCGTCTCCGAGCTCGCCGGAACCGTTAGACCCCCAGCACTTCACATCGCCTGACGAGAGCAGAGCACAGGTGTGGGAACCGTTAGCTGAGACTGCGATGACGTCAGTGAGGCCGCCCGCATCCGTCGGCTTAAAACTGTCCTCTGTAGTACCATCGCCGAGCTCACCGGAGGAGTTTTCACCCCAGCACTTTACGCGACCTGACGAGAGCACAGCACAAGTGTGTGCCGCGCCCGAGGAGACTGCAATGACGTCTGCGAGTCCCGGCACGTCCGTCGGCTTTAAACTGTCCTCTGTCGTCCCACTACCTGTTAGGTCGTCGACGCCGATACTGCCCCAACACTTGACGCCACCAGTCGACAGCAGAGCACATGTGTGGTTCCAGCCGTTAGAGATCGCGACCACCCCTGCGAGTCCTGGTACTTCCACCGGCTTTAGTCTGTTCTCTCTTGTCCCATCACCCAGCTGTCCAAACTCATTCCAGCCCCAACACTTCACGCTCCCTGCCGAGAGCACAGCACAAGTGTGTGCAGCGCCCGAGGAGATCGCGGTGACTTCAGTGACGCCAAGTACGTCGGTTGGTGTTGAGCGGTCGTCCGTCGTGTCATCACCTAGCGCGCCATGGACGTTTTTACCCCAGCACTTCACTCCACCTGAGGAGAGTAAGGCGCAGGAGTACGAGGTACCAGCCGAGACTGCTGGAGACTTATGAACCGCGGGCGTATCACTTGTCGTACCGACAGCTGCGATTGTGGTTGTAGGCGGTGTACCGCTGTTCCCACACGCGGTCAGCGCGCCAGTCGGTAGGACGAGCAGGAAGACGGCGAAACGATTGAGGATTGTCTTTCTCATAAAGTGGATGGTGCGCGAGTTATAAATAAAGTCTTGGTGTTCGTCGGAGCTAATCCAAGGTCTTGATCTTGAATTGGCCTCTCCGATACACGCGCTTGGCGATGTAGCAGCGGCCTTCATGGTGAGGTTCATGAATACAGAAACAATCACCATATACGTAATACAAGCAACACACAAACACGGCAGTGATGGCCAGAACATCATAACGACAACACTCCCCGAAGGACTGCGGGAACTCACACAAAGAGAATGGGACTACGATGAGTGCTACGCTTTTAGCGATGGCCCAACGTATGTTTACCGGAAGCAGCTCACTATGGCAGAGCTTGCGAAAGGAATCACGTTTGACGACCTACGTGAAGGAATTATAGGCGCTCTCGGATAGTCGTACCGTTAGCTAAACCAGTCAAAGGCCACAAGCCCGCGACACAATATTCCAGCAATCCGCTAGTAGCTACAGCCCTAGATTCCAGGCATCGCTGACTAGGTTCGAGACAGTGTTTTTCTACAAGGAGACACATTTGCAAAACGACTCATACTCTCTTTCCTTCGCACATAAACTCACTGCGGGGAAAGAGCGCTGGACGTTGACGCGTACTGATGGCGAACCAACAGACATTAATGTTAATGAGCATATCGGTCATCACGGTTGTGGTCATAAATTGAGTTTTACAGGTTTGGTATATGGGGTAGGTTTTTCTGTATGAAGACTGCACAAATTGTTCGTAACGAACTGGTGATGGAAACCCCCGTTGGCAAACTTCGCTTAGTGGCATCAAACAAAGGGCTTACTGCAATTGATGTGAAGGCGACGTACAGCAAGCTGGAGACAAAACTAGACGGACGTGCGCAAGAAATACTTGCCGAAACACGAAAGCAGTTGACACAGTATTTCGCTGGTGATCGCAAAAAGTTTGATCTGCCATTCGATTTAACAGGCACTCCATTTCAAGTGAAAGCGTGGAAAACGTTGACACGGATTCCCTATGGGAAAACCATTTCGTATAGTGAGCAAGCAAAGGCCATGCGCAAAGCAAAAGCGTTTCGTGCGGTTGGTTCTGCAAATGGAAAGAATCCGATTCCCATCATTATTCCGTGTCATCGCGTGATCGCGAGCAACGGCGGACTTGGCGGCTATTCGTTAGGGCTAAAGATGAAACGGCAGCTGATGAAGCTTGAAGGAATTAGTGCGGTTGGGTAAAGCCGAAACATTCGCGTAAGTATTCATCGATCCGACCTGGTGAGAATAAGACACCGAGCGAGTCTCCGCTCTTACAACACTAAGGCACACTGATAAGTCAGCGGGGTAGCTACTGCTTTACGTGTTTGATCGTTCTTAGTTGTACGTACAGGTGCGTGGGTGTTTGAAAGTGCGACTTGGCGCTAAACGTGGGATCCATGAATACACAAAAAACAGTAATAACCATCTACACCATCCAAAATTTAGGGCAAACAGACGGCTGCGAAGCCTATGATGTCATAACAACAACACTCCCCGAAGGATTGCGACCACCCACAACACGGGATGAGTACTGCTTGACTGAGGGCTACGAGTGCTCTGAAGGTCCTACCTTCGTCTACCAGAAGCAGCTCACCATGGAAGAGCTTGCCCAAGGAATCACGCTTTACGACCTGCGTGGTGAAATTATCGGAGTTATTGGATAGTCGTACCAGTAACAAAACCAGTCAAAGGCCACAAGCCCGCGACACAATATT
>Ga0208226_1000206_pt1 | contig 18393 bp, 25 predicted proteins | sample LakMenE18May11ns_FD_150713 | JGI IMG/M metagenome (GOLD analysis project Ga0208226, IMG submission 150713) | Freshwater microbial communities from Lake Mendota, WI - 18MAY2011 deep hole epilimnion ns (SPAdes) | ecosystem: Environmental > Aquatic > Freshwater > Lake > Epilimnion/Euphotic zone ... | reverse complement strand
TGAGTGGTGCGCACCATGCAGACTAATGAAAAAGACTACTTGGGAAGATAAAGATCTTAGAGAATTGATGGACAGCAAAAAAATAAAACTCGTCTTTATAAACGAAGAAGATGCAGAAAATAAGAAATATCTTTCTTATTACAAGATTACGAGATATCCAACAATACTGTTGATCAAGTCAAACGTTTTTGATAAAATCATTTCTAAGAAAATAGGGTTTATTGATTCTAAGGGCGTAAAAGAGATGATTGAAGGATTGGGTGTTCAATGAATCAAGAAAATGAAGAGTTAAATGAAATAGCGAGGAAGGTTGCGGCCCATAGATTTTCAGGTGATGAAAATTACAGCATTGATCCATTCTTTATCATTGCTATCGCAGGCTTGATCATAAACATTTCAAGATTTATATATGAATGCAATAGAAGCAAGAACAAGGAAGATTTATTCGATGAAATAAAGAATCCTTCCGTGATGTATAAACTACTATTGCACAGAAATATTAAAAAGAAATGGAAATCTAAAAAAGATCGTGACTCAGTCTACAAATCTATGATAGAAGTTTCTAAGGGTTTATCGGGACAGGAATTAAGTTGCATATTCAATGAAGCGGAGAAAAAACAATGACAGTATTTCAAATGGTTGTGGTTGGTTTAGGGGTCGTTTTAGGAGGCAGTGTTATTTTGGGTGAAATTCCAAAGGATTTTTTCAAAAGGAAGCAGCCATCAAATAAACCAGAGCCATCTATTGAGAAAGATGTTGAGCAAGAAGTTGAGAAAGAGTCGAGTGTAGACAACATATCCACGATCTCAGAGCTAACTCAGATGGTTATTGTGTGGGAAAATTTAATGTCTCAATGCAAGAAAAATAACTTGATGCAAGCTTACAATGAGCTTGAAAAGATTTTTCCTTTGCTTGTGAAGGTTGAACAAACCATAGACGTAAGAGGACATTCAAATGAATAAAAAAATAAAGTTATTATTAGCATCAGCACTCTGCGTGATTGGTATTTTTGGTGAATCAGCATTTGATGCAATCAAAAATATAAGTCCAGCAAAAACTACAGTCAAAGTAGATGAGCCTTCAATAGAATATAAAACTCTGGTGCAGCCAGTGGTTGAAACGAGCTTCAGTTCTGAAGATTCAGATTTATTGTTTTACTTTTACTCAGAGATGGCTGACATAATAAACACAGATAAAGAGTTTATTCAGACGACCGAGCAATTCAGAAAGTTTAATATGTTTGCTGGAGGATTATACTTTAACACAAAGCTAAAAGATAAATATGAAAATCTAGGTGAGGATATTGACAACGTTATTGTTCAGTCAATTGGTAAAGAAAGCGTATCGTTAGATAGCTCTAAACGTGAAAAGCTTGTTCAAACTTTAAATGCTTTATCTTGGGGTGTCAAACAATGATAGATGACATTCTCAAGGCGTTGCTCTCTAGAGTCGGCATAAAAGAAAAAGACATAGACAAAGCAAAAGAGCTTTTGGAAAAAGTTGAATTCACAATAAAAGACGGTAAAAAAGTAATGATAGTTCATATAGGTGAAGGAATTGAGCTTAGTGTTGTTCAAAAAGAAAACTGATAAAACCCCTCCGTAATAATGTATTGCGGGGGGATTTTTTTTAGAAATTGTACAGACAAATCACGCCTATCAGACTATAATAGATTACCCGATTGTGGTCACTATTCAACTATTTAAAACAAGGAAGAAAATGCAAGTTACAAAACGTAATGGAGATAAGGAAAATTTTTCTGTAGAAAAAATTCATAAGGTTCTTGAGTGGGCTACCAAAGACATCAACGGTGTAAGTTTTTCTGAGGTAGAAATGAATGCTAATCTATCTCTTTACGACGGAATGTTAAGCTCAGAGATTCACCAGATTTTAATTAAATCGGCAAATGATTTAATCTCAACGCAAAGTCCAAATTATCAGTATGTTGCGGCTAGACTGCTAAATATGCAACTGAGAAAAGAAGTATGGGGCTGCGGCGACATCCCAACGGACTTTACGCTGTTCCTACAAAGGAACGTAGACAATGGTATCTATCACGATTACCTTTTAAACAAATGGATCGATGATACTAAGCCAAATGATCCGTATCACAAGGTACGTAATCTTGGAATGTACATAAATCACTCTCGTGACGATTTTTTTACATACGCTGGATTACAACAACTGATTGATAAATATCTTGTCAAAAACAGAAGCACCGGTGTTATCTATGAAACACCTCAGTACGCCTATATGTGTATCGCTATGTGCCTGTTTGATTCGTTAGAGGGTGTAAAACGTGCCTACGATTGCTACTCTACGTTCAAGATCAACCTGCCTACTCCTATCATGGCTGGAGTCAGAACCAATACCCGTCAGTTTGCAAGCTGTGTTCTTGTTGACGTGAATGATGATATAGACGGTATTTTTTCTAGCATCCACGCTGTTGGCAAGTATACAGCCAGAAGAGCTGGTATCGGTCTAAATATAGGAAGAATCAGACCGATCAACTCTCCAATCAGAGGAGGAGAAGTTATTCACACTGGCGTCATTCCATTCCTAAAAAACTTCGAATCAGCAGTAAAATCTACAAGTCAAAATGGCCTAAGGGGAGGGTCAGCGACCGCCCATATTCCATTTTGGCACTACGAGATTGAAGATGTCTTGGTTCTTAAAAATAACGCTGGAACTGACGATAACCGTGTGCGAAAATTAGACTACTCAATTCAATTTTGTAAATTATTTTATGATCGTCTGATTGCAAATCAAGATATCACCCTGTTTAGTCCTCATGAAGCAAAAGGATTATACGAAGCTTTTGGTGACAACAAGAAGTTTGAAGAGCTTTATTTAAAGTATGAAAATTCTAGATCTTTAAAGTTTAAGAAGAAGATATCAGCCAGAAAATTGGCAGAAATTTTTGCTCGCGAAAGACTTGAAACTGGTCGAATTTATTCAATGAATATTGACAATGCCAATGAGCATGGATCGTGGAATATACCATGCTATATGTCTAATTTATGCGTAACCGGAGATACATCCGTGATGGTTGACGTGGAAGGGCAATTGTGTACAATCTCTATGGAGGAGGTAGTGCAGCTAGTTGAATATGGCAAGGAAGTTAAAATTCTATCTTCAAAAGATGGTTTAGATAGCTTTGAATTGATATCTGACGCCGCAATGATGAATGAAAGTGCGGAAATTCTGGAGGTTACAGATCTAGAGTCTGGCTTTGTCGTAAAATGTACTCCAGATCATAAAATCTATACCAAAAACCGTGGATACGTAATGGCGAAAGACTTAGAAGAGACGGACGAATTGCAGATAATGGAATGATTTGTGTATTATAGGATAGATAATTTCTATTCCTACATGCGGAGATTGATCATGCTACACTACGTCTACAAAATTACCTTCAAAACGACGCTAAAGACATACATTGGTATGACCAGCAAGAGTCCAACAGAGCGAATACATAAACATTATCTGAACTCCATAGCTGGGATTGATAGTCACTTGTATAGAGCTATCCGATTGTATGGCATTTCTGATTGCCTATTTGAAACACTCTCCAAATGCGAGTCTCAGGAAGAGGCTCTACGATTGGAAAAAGAATTTATTAAAGAAAACGACTCTATCGCAAATGGATACAATGAAAGTCAAGGAGGAGTTGGTGGATGGTGCGTTCCAGATCATAAGCTAAACCAATGGAAGCAGAAGATTTCAAAAAGGTCTAAAGGAAAGAAGAATCCTAATGCCAATGCCATTTCCAACGAAGAAATTCTTGAGTACGCTATGAGTTTTTTTAAGAGCAATGACAACCGTCTGATACGTGCTAGATGGACTGAATACTCGAAAGAAAACGGATTGCCACTAACATATACCAAGTATCGTTTTGGAGGAGGTTATCAAAACTTTTTAGAGTCATTCAAGAAATTTTTATCAAAAAACGGTATTGACCACAATAAAGATTCGTTCGCTCTGACTAAAGATGAAAGATACAACGAAGAAGTCAATTTAAAAATTAGTAACACTATTAAACAGAGAAACGAGAAAAATGCTAAAAATCAATAAGCTTAATAATGTCGAAAAGGTATTTGACGTTACTGTTAAGCATAATCACAACTTTTATGCCAATGGGGTTTTGGTAAGCAATTGCCAAGAAATTATACACCCCACGGTTCCAATCGAATCCATAAGTGATCCAAAAGGTGAAATAGGTATCTGCATTTTATCGGCACTCAACCTGCTAGAGTTGAACAATGAGAAAGATATTGAATTAGCTTGCAGAATCGCCGTACAGACTTTGGATTCTGTGATAGAATATCAAGAGTATCCAATCTTGGCTGGCGAAACTTTCACAAAGAACAGACGTTCTCTTGGTATTGGAATCACTAATTTAGCTGGTTTTCTAGCAAAGAATAAGCTATCTTATAACGATGAAGCTGCATTGAAACTTGTTCATGAAACGATGGAGCAAATACAATGGCATTTGATAAACGCTAGTTGTGAATTAGCTGAATCTCTTGGGCCTTGTCCAAAGTTTAAAGATACGAAATATTCTCAAGGCTTGCTACCAATTGATTGGTATAAGAAAACGGTCGATGAGCTTGTTGAACCTAAATACAATATGGACTGGGAGGGTTTACGTGAAAGAGTCAAGAAACATGGTCTTCGCAATTCTACTTTATCTGCTATTATGCCTTGCGAAAGTAGTTCTGTCATTCAAAACAGCACCAACGGAATAGAACCAGTCAGAAGCTTATTGATCCACAAAAAGGCCAAGAACGGTGTTCTCAAGCAGCTTGTTCCAAACTATCACAGTCGAAAGAATTACTACACAATAGCTTGGGACATAAAAGACAATAAGTCTATTCTTAATATAGCCGCCGTGATTCAAAAGTTTGTTGACATGAGCATGAGCACTAATTTATATTACAATTATTCTCATTATGCAGATGGAAACATTCCTCTCAGCGTGTTGATCAAAGATCAGATTTACGGTTATAAATATGGTCTAAAAAACTTCTATTATGCCAATACTCCGGATGGAGACAAAGAACATAATGAGATGTTGGGAGAAGAAGAAGGGGGGTGTATCGGTGGAGCATGTAGCATTTAAGTTCTGCGCCAGTTGTCAAGAGAATAAGTCCATTTTATGTTTTGGGAAAGATAGAAGGTCTAAAGACGGATTTAGAGGGCGTTGTAAAGACTGCCGAAAGGCAGAAACGTCTACCCCGGAACAAAAAGAAATGGCTAAAAAAAGAAGGAAGCGTTATGACAACTCAGAACACGGCAAGGCAATAAAAGCTGAGTATAGTAGAACTGAAACGGCTAGAATTTTGTCTAGAGCCAGAAATAAAAAGTATTCTTCTAAGCCCGATGTCTTCGAGAGAAGAAAGGCTTACGAACGAGATAGATTCAGTAATAATCTCAATTACAGATTGATATCTAACTTGAGATCTAGGTTATACGGAGCACTGAAGGGGACCACTAAATCGGACCATACCATGAGGCTGTTAGGATGTGATGTCAGCCAACTGTGGGAACATTTAGAATCTATGTTTCAAGAGGGAATGACAAAAGAAAACTACGGAAAGTGGCATGTCGATCATATAAAACCCTGCGCCTCGTTCGACATGTATGATCCAGAGCAGCAAAAACAGTGTTTTCATTACAGCAATCTTCAACCATTGTGGGCGGAAGATAACCTTATAAAAGGTATACGAACAACTAGTAACGCAAAGGATTTGAATGAAAACAATTTTTAATCTCAAAAACGTTGACCCAATGACTCAGCCATTGTTTCTTGGACAAGACCTTGGCGTACAAAGATATGACATCATCAAATATCCTATCTTCAAAGAGCTTGACAGCAAGCAAATGATGAACTTCTGGAGACCAGAAGAAATTGAACTAAAGAGAGACAGGGGAGATTTTAAGCAGATGAGTGACAATGAAAAATTCATTTTCACATCCAATCTTAAATATCAAACAATGCTCGACAGTGTGATCTGCCGTGGAGTTCCAACCCTTCTTGAGTTTGTCACGAACACTGAGCTAGAGGCGTGTTTGATGACTTGGCAATTCTTTGAGAAAATTCACTCTCAAAGTTATAGCTACATTATTCAGAATGTATACTCTGACTCTTCAGAAGTTTTTGAAGGAATTTATGAAGATAAAGAGATTATTAAACGTGCGAATACCGCTATCTCAGACTATAATAATCTGATGGGTATGGCGTGTTGTACAGATAAAAAGTCTGATATCAAAAAACAAATATACATGACTATCATCAGCATAAATATTTTAGAGGCTATTCGTTTCTATGTCAGTTTTGTTTGTAGTTTTGCTTTTGCTGAAAACAAAAAGATGGCTGGAAACGCTGACATCATCAAACTCATAAAGAGAGATGAAGCTCTGCATTTGATGAACACACAGCAAATCCTAAAGATTCTACACACGGAAGAATCAGAGGGTTTTATTCAAACTGCATATGAATGCCGAGAAGCTGCCACAAAAATGTTTGAAAATGCAGCAAATGAAGAAAAAGAATGGGCGTCTTACTTGTTCAAAGATGGATCTATCATAGGTCTCAATGAAACCGTTCTGCATCAATACATTGATTGGCTATGTATGTCAAGAAGAAAGGCTATTGGTCTACCTTACGACAATGTTGGTAAAAACCCAGTGGCTGGATGGACTCAAGCTTGGATGCAAAGTGAAAGTGTTCAGGTCGCACCTCAAGAACACGAAATAACATCTTATAAGATTGGTGCAAGTAAAAACGATATAGACAGCATGGATTTTGGAGATTTAGGATTATGATTATCGATGAAGACAATAAAGATTGGTCTGTCCCATGTTATATTTCAAAGATTAAACAATGGCATTATGACCGAAACCTTATAAAAGGAAGTACAGACAAAGATCAAACGTTGAAGCTACTGCAAGAGCTTGGAGAGCTTTCTGACAGCGTTTGCAAAGGAAAGAGTGTTGCGGACGACATTGGAGATATGATGGTCGTACTGATCAACATAGCAGAAAGGAACAATCTCTCTGTAGCACATTGCTTGGACGTTGCTTGGAACGATATCAAAGATAGAAAAGGAAAGATGATAGATGGAATTTTCGTAAAAGAGGAATTACAAGTAATTTAAAATCTTTCATAAAAGGCTATCAAATGACAACAAGAAGAAGAAGACAAGATAATGTAGTCACCAAGAAAGTAACTTCTAAATCAACTCCCAAGATAACACCATTGGAAGCGAAAACAGACAATCAAAAAGATTACATCAGAGCTATCGTAGAGAATGATATTATCTTTTGCTCTGGACCTGCTGGTTGTGGCAAATCTTTTATCGCCGCTGGAATAGCAGCCGAACATTTGCACTCAGGATTGGCCAAGCAGGTTATCATAACAAGACCTCTTGTTTGCAGTGGAAAAGACATAGGGGCATTGCCCGGAGAAATGAGTGAAAAGATAGCACCATATCTTTTGCCTATGGAAGAGAATCTAAAGTTTTTCCTAGGGCAAGCCTACTATGGTTATTACCTCAATGAAAAACAAATTCAATATAGACCTCTTGAGGTTATGCGTGGAGCAACATTTCATGATGCATACATGATATTGGATGAAGCTCAGAATTGCACAGAAGATCAAATCAAGATGTTCGTGTCAAGAATGGGTAAAAACTCTAAGGTTCTTATCAATGGAGATATCAATCAAGACGACTTAAAGGGTAAAAGCGGCTTGGCCAGATGCATCAACAAGCTTGAAAATATCGATAGCATTGCAATCTGTAAACTTGGATACGAAGACATACAAAGGAATGGAATCATAGGAAGATTTTTGAGAGCATTGGAGAATTAATTTATGCCAACATATAGTTTTTGTTGCGAAGATTGTGCTGCAACAACTGAAATTGAATGCAGGGTCGCAGAGTATAAAGCCAAATCAAAAAAGGTTTCATGCTCAGTCTGCAATTCAAAGAATGTATACAGAGATTTTAAGGCTGACAACGTTCAGGGTTCTGTGAAAAACGTAAATACCATAGGTCAATTGGCGGATAAAAACGCCAAGAAAAATAAAACTAAAATCAGTGAAGCAAAGCATAAGCAAAAAGAATCTACAATTCAAGCGCCACAACCTTGGTATAAAAACAGTAAGTACGGATCTGCTACGCCCAAAGAAATAAACAAAATGTCAACAGACCAAACAACTAAATACATAATGGAGGGGAAAAATTGAAATACATCGACAGTCATTCAATTCCAAGTAAAGAAACTTCTACAGTTCTTTTCAGCAAGACTGGAAATATCATAGAAGAAAAAGAATCAGATAAAGTTACACATCATGCAAAAATCCTACGAACCTTAGACCGAGAAGAACTAAGAGAAAGTTATCTCATCAGAGTTCATCAAGGCGCACTCTTCGATCCATATGGACCATACGGCAGAAGAGAAAGAACGCTTGACACAATGATGAGAAGGGTTTCTAAAAACACCTTTGATTTATACATAACATACTTGAAAACAAACAATACTATTTATTTAACAAAAGCTCAGAGAGGATTTTTAAATGACTAAAAAAGGACCGTTGGGCAAAGCAGAAAAGTTCTATGTTGACAATAACTTAGAAATGTCTATTGATTCTTTGTGCAAAGATCTAGACAGATCAAAGTCTACAATAGAAGGATATATAAAAAGTATAGTCATCAAAGAAACTACAAAAGCTGAAACATTGCTTTATCAGCAGTTTGCAAGAAACAACAAGGGGTCAACGGTGATGACGCCAAACGCATCAGAATTATCTGACTCAAAAAGATCTCAATCAACAAAGAAAATTTCAAGAGCTTCTTGCGTAGCAAAAATTAGGGAACAAAATGGACGATGAAAAATGGGCAAAGTTTTATTCTTCAGACAAGAAGAATGTCAATAAGCTTTTCATTAAAGTCATGACATCTGATGGTGAGCATTTTTTCTTTTCAGATTACGATCATTGGTTTTTAGTAAAAGAATATTGTGAAAAAAAAGAAGTCTTCATAAAAGATCTACACTTGCAATTCAGGTCCACGAAATGCATAATAGACATTGGAAGTCCAGAGGCTGTCTACTTGGTTAGATCAGCGTGGGGGTCCATAGGAAGACCAACAAGAGATTTCTATACTGTGGGTCTACTGAAAGACGATGGGTATGTCCACAAGCAAATGTGGGTAGTCCCAGAGCTTCTCCTAGACAAAGAGTACGAAGACGATCTATCAGAATGTTTTGAGGAGGCATTGATTTACGATGATAGAAACAGAATGTTTTGAGGAGGCATTGATTTACGATGATAGAAAAAAGAAAAAGAACAGACAAGAGCAAGTATAAGCACGAGTCTACAGGTGATCACTGTACTTGTGCAGCTTATGTTGCTGAAATAATGTGTCGAAAAAATGCAGAAAATAAAAACGAAGGATCGTTGCCTTATAAATTCTGGAACAAAAAACCGTGGGATTGGACCTTCAGAAAACAGCTTTACGTTGCAAATAACTTGATCAAGTTATTCTCAGAAGAAGCTGTTGTCAAAGCTATCAACTCATCTGAGTTTTATGGAATATTTTCTTTAAATCATCCGAAAGTCAATGGGGTAATCCACAAATATCAGCTACTATTAGATGAACAGGAAGCTAAACCGAAGCAAGAAATAGAAGTTAAAAATGACGCTAAGGTAAGAAAATCTAGTTACGGTGGTAAAAATATTCTAAATAGATTGAGGAACATCGAGAATGGCGAAAAAGTCGAAGACATTGATAACTGATAGTGATTCGGATCAGATGGTAGCAACACTAATCAAGAAATATGGAAAGATTATTCAATCTGGCACCGAGGTTCTACAGAGATTAGAATCGTACAAAACCATAAGTATCGGTCCAGCGTTGGACATAGCTTTGGGTGGCGGAATCCGTGAAGGTCAGTGCGTGGTCATGACAGGAGATCCAAAGACAGGAAAGACAACCACCGCTCTTTATTTTGCGGCGAAGGCTCAAGCCGAAGGCAAAAGGATCTATTATTTAAATACCGAGGGTAGATTAACAAAGGAAAACTTTCACGGCATCAAGGGTCTGAACATTGAAGAAATTCAGATAGTTCAAGCTACAGATGACAAGCCTGTTATTTCCGCTGAAACATACCTCAATATTTTGGAACAACTGATCAAAGAAGAAGAAAACTTAGTTGTTATTGTGGATTCGACATCAAACATGGTTCCTCAGGATGAGATTGACGGAGATATCAGAAGCGGTGTACGCAACGCTTTGCCTAGATTGCTGTCAATGTTCTTCAAAAGAATCAGTGGCGACATGGCAAGAATGAAAGCTATAGCTATATTTGTTACTCATAATATTGCTAATACTGGAGGATCTAAATACGCTCCAGCAAAAATGGCTGACTGTGGAAATATGATTCAGTTTCAGGCTGGTACAAATATGGTTATTACTCACAGAGGAAAGTGGGAAGTTCCAAAGGAATCCGGAAACCATGTCGGTCAAGTGGCGAATTGGCAGATCAAGACTTCCGCCGCTGGTGGTCGTCCAATGAGCACAGCTCAAAGTTGGATTAGATATGGAGTAGGAATCGACGAATGCCAAGAGATAGCTCAGATCGCCACAGAGTTCGCTATAATAAGCCTAAAAGGATCGTGGTATACTATCAATAAGTTTGTAGAAAAGGCAGAAGATCCAATCATAAAGACTTGGCTAACAGCAAACGGCATTGATTCAACCAAAGAAGAAGAAGTGACCAAAGCCTTTAAATTTCAAGGGATAGAAAATGTGGTAACGTTCTTGAATGAGAATGAAACTTTATTAAACTATCTAAATGAAAGCATCAGAGAAGTATTGCTATGAAAGTTTTTGGGTTAAACGAAAGAGAATATATTCTGGATCTTAAAAAATGCTCCAAACCAAGAGATCGATGTTCTGTTTACCATAAAATGGCCAGAGTCCTGCTTCATGAAATGTTTTCTGGCTACAATATTTATGAAGAGGTTAAATTACCGGGATCGACAGATCCTTCAAAAAAATCCGTTTTATACCTTGACTTCTTCATTCCCAATGGTAAGGTTGGAGTAGAGGTTCATGGAGAGCAACATTTTAAATTTGTACCATTTTTTCATAAAACTAAAATGCAATATCTACAAGCTAAGGCGAGAGATGTCGCTAAGATACAGTGGTGTGAAATAAATTCGTTCAAATTGATTGAGTTACGCTGGGACGATAACATAGAATATTGGAGAGAAAAAATTGAACGCAGCAGATAGATTAAGGCATTTTTTAGATGGCATAGATGCGTATATAACCGCAAAAAACATCACACCCACACCGTTCAACGCAGAGTTTGCTATCGCAGAAACCTTTACGCTTGAGCAAATGCAGAAACTCATTCAAGATGAATGTTTTAATTATGCATATTTATTATATCAATATGCTGATCATGTATCTCACGAGCGAGCTAATTGTGAAAATGTTGTAAAATGGTGTGATTACAATCTGCAAAGTATCATAGCAGAAGATTTGAAAAATGGCGTATGGGAACAGTACGCAAAGCATGAGACAAAAGTGGCCACTATCCTAAGGGACAATGAAGTCGCTTTTAAAATCCATGAATGGAAAATGACAGCAGAAGGTCGTCTTGAAAATGTGAAAAACAGAGAATATAACATTCGTCGCAAGGCAGATATCTTGATCGAAAAAGGAAAGAAAAGATGAGTAGTGAATCTATGCAAGCGTTTTTAGACTCTTTGACAGATGATCAAAAGGCTAAACTTATAAGCGAGTTGTCTAAATCAATACCTATTATTCATAAAGAAGAAGTGGTTTCTTCTGTGAAACCTCGTGTGCAAGTGAACGAGGATTTTACTGTTGTTCGTGGTGAAAATTATTCAGATAAGAGGAAAACTCAGGTGAAAGCAAAGAACAATCAGTGGAGCGACACTGGTGAAGATCGTGATCCAAGTTTTGATGCATCTAAATTTGAACGTATGGGCAAAGCCATTCGAAACCGTGAAAGAACAAAGAAGCAATCTGTTGATTGCCACGTTTGCGGAAGGTCTATTGAATTAAATTCAAACCTAGTTTACGGAGAATTCGTTCGATGTAATAGATGCACAGGAAAGTAGAATGGATTCACAACTTTCTGACATTGGAGCAGAACGCGCTGTGTTAGCAGGGCTTTTTGCTTACGGTTTAGATTCATACGTCGAGATAAACGATTTCATTACACACAATAGCTTTGCTCATCGCAGCAATCAGGTTATTTACAAGTGTATCGAAAAAGTACTTGAAAAAAGTAATGCTATTGATATCCCGTCGATCCTGTCTGCGGCAGAGCAACTCAATCTATCAGAAGCAATACAAACAAAACAAGAGCTAGAATACATCAGAGACTTGATGGATTATCCAGTCAAGCAAACCAATGTATTGATTTTTGCGGCTCAAGTTAAAAAGTTTGAATTTGCCCGTAAGGCTAGGCTTATAGCCAACAAGATAGACAAAGATATCTCATCTATCAATGGCGATGAGACTATAGATGAAATCATTAGTCTTGTGGAAATGCCGTTGATGGATTTTCTTCGAGGAGATGACTCTGGTAAAAAACCCGAGATGCTCGGAGACGACATTGATGAATATCTTGATTTTCTCATAGAGAATAAATGTGACCAAATCGGATTGACTAGCGGTTTTCCGAGATTCGACTCTGTGGTTGGAGGAGGTCTACGTAGAAAATGCGTAGACTTAGTCTCCGCTCGTCCCGGAGTTGGTAAGTCTGTCTTTGCAGACAACGTAGCTATACACAACGCTCGCAAAGGCATCCCCGTTTTGATGCTAGACACAGAAATGTCTAAAGAGGATCATCTCAATAGAATTTTGTCTAATATCAGCGGAGTTGACATAGGAGAAATATCAACAGGAAAATTCTCAGAAGATGATGAAAAGCTTATCCGTGTGAAAAAAGCTAAAGAAGAAATCAAAAGCATTCCATACACTTATGCGAGTGTTGCCGGAATGCCGTTTGACGCACTCTTGAACATTATAAAGAGATGGATATTGAGAAGTGTGGGTCAAGATGATAAAGGCAAGACAAAAGACTGTTTGGTCGTTTGTGACTACCTAAAGTTAATGTCTTCAACATCTATCAAAAACAATGTACAAGAATATCAAGCTCTTGGTTTTCAGATAACCGACCTTCATAACCTAGCTGTCAAATATGATTTTCCATGCTTGTCTTTTGTTCAGTTGAACAGAGATGGTATCACAAAAGAGTCTACAGACGCTGTGAGCGGTTCTGATAGGCTCATTTGGTTATGCACATCTTTCTCCATATTTAAACTCAAGTCTGTTGAGGAGCTTGCAGAGGATGGACCGAATGCAGGTAATCGTAAGTTGGTAACATTAAAAGCTCGTCATGGAGCTGGTTTGATCGACGGTAATTATATCAATATGAATATGATAGGATCTCATGCCAAACTTGTAGAACTAAGAACTAGAAATGAAATGAGAATGTCTCCAAACGGAGGTATTATTGAGGGTTCGAATCTACCTTTTGACGCAGAGGAAGAAGATGAAGATTGATAATGACGTGAAGTTAGACTTTGATGATGTATTACTCGTACCACAAAGATCAAAGGCTGCTAGCAGAAAAGATGTTGATTTAAAAAGAACATTCAAATTCTATCACTCAAACAGAGATTGGAATGGAATACCAATAGTCGCTGCCAATATGGACACAACTGGCACCTTTGCTATGGGAACAGCGTTATCAGCTTATGATTGCTTAACATGTCTCAGTAAACATCATGAAGCATCTTCCGTTGCGTCATACTACAGTATGCGTAATAACCAAAATAATGTTTGGGTTAGCGTGGGCATGGAAGATGATTCTGATAAAATCAGTGAAATAACAGATATTCTTGGGCACTCTCCTAATATCTGCGTAGATGTAGCCAATGGATACACTGAGAAGTTTATTGATCGGTGTGCCTCGATAAGAAGAAAATTCAATGACTCTATAATTATGGCTGGAAATATTTGCACTCCAGAAATGGTTTCAGAGCTTATTCTTCATGGTGGAGTTGATATTGTGAAGGTTGGGATTGGTCCCGGATCTGCTTGCACAACGAGATTAAAAGCTGGAGTAGGATATCCTCAGCTATCTGCTATTGCAGAATGCTCACACGTAGCTCACGGATTAAGCTCCGAGGTTGGTAGACTTGGTTTGATATGTGCTGATGGAGGTTGTCGTTACCCAGCAGATGTAGCCAAGGCTTATGCTGCTGGAGCAGATTTTGTTATGTTGGGAGGAATGCTTGCTGGCACATGGGAATGCGACGGTGAGTGGACATACGATGAAAACGGCGAAAGAAAAAGCATGTCATTTTATGGAATGTCTTCAAAAAAATCTCAAGAAAAACATGGAGAAGGTCTTCAAGATTACAAAGCTAGTGAAGGCAGGGTAAAAACGGTTGACTATAAAGGCACAGTATTCTTGACACTCAGAGATATTTTAGGTGGAATTCGCAGTGCTTGTTCTTACACAGGAGCAACAAATCTTAAAGATTTTAGTAAAACCGCTAAGTTTATAAGGGTCAACAGAATACACGACAATAAATCTGTAGAGGAATTATGATCATTTACATCTTGATGGCTAACACAAGGTCACGATTTATATGAAGACAACAAATGCTCGTCTTGATCTCTCTAAAGTAAAAGATATAATTTTTAACGATATCTTCATTCTTCTGGACAGTTTTAAGTTGGAATATACTCAGGATAGAGATAACATCTTTATGAGGTGTCCTATTCATGAAGGCAGTGACAATCAAAATGGACTGTCGATTTCTTTGAACAAGCAGATGTGGAAATGTTGGACCCGTGGCTGTCATGATCATTTTCAATCAGATATTTTTGGTTTGATCAAAGGGTTATTGGATACAGAATCATTCTCAGAGGTATTAAAATACACGTCTAAATTGTATAATTTTTACGACGCAAAAAGCGATAAGATCACTATCGACACTGTTTCTGGATATGATGCAGACGACTGTTACAATGACTTTAATAAAATTGTTAGTTCTATCTCTAGATCTAAAAATAACCCTGAGGGCTGCACCAAGTCGCTCAACAAGGATTTGTTGGGAGACTCAGGGATCATGTCTCCTTATTTCTTATCCAGAGGGTTTAAAGAAGAAACGCTCAAATTCTTTGAGGTTAAAGAAACGAAAGATCGCCAAGGGATTTTTAGACACAGGGCAATCATTCCTATTCGTTTCAAATCCCATGCCGTTGGATTCATTGCTAGAGCAACCAAAGAATGGATACAACCAAAATACATCTTCTCCGAGGGGTTAAGAAAAACAGATTATTTATACAATTTTGACAATGCTATAAGTTCTGCACAAGATACAAATTCAATGTTTTTGGTGGAAGGTCAAGGTGATGTTTGGAGACTGTGGGAATGTGGAGTTCGCAATTGTGTTGGATTATTTGGAAAAGATATATCCGGAACACAAAGAAGCTTGTTATTGAATTCAGGTGTGACGACGCTCGTCGTGTTGACAGACAATGATCAGGCTGGAAGAGAATCTAAAATAAAGATAAACAGAGACCTAGGCAGATTATTCAAATTAATTTTTCCAAACATCAATGCTAAAGATATTGGTTCTATACAAAGTAAAACCGTTAAAACGAATATCTTAAAAGACTTAAAAGGATACTATCAATGATTCTAGGAATTTCTGGACGCAAGCAAGCTGGCAAAAACACTACTGCAAACATCTTGCATGGCATTGTTCTCAAGGAACAGGGATTTATTAAAGATTGGGAAATTGGAGATACTGGTCAATTATTGATCAAGACATCTGGTGTAGATGGTTGGGGCGAATTCTGCATTGAACGTAAAGATAAAGCGTTTGTAGCATGGGCAGATAATAATATGTGGCCATTCGTTAAGCTTTATAGTTTCGCGGACAGTCTAAAATGGATGTGTACAGAACTTTTTGATATTCCAAATGAATGCGTTTGGGGAACCAATGATCAAAAAAATCAAATTCAAGAACATTTACTTTGGGAAAATATGCCCGGAGTAACTACAACAGACATGTTTCAGATTCAGTGTGTAGACATTGGATGTAAAGCGTTTGGTATGATGTTCCATGAATCTGGTCCAATGACCGCTCGCGAGTTTATGCAATACTTGGGCACAGATGTGATGCGCAAGATGTATGAGCCAATTTGGGTTAAAGCATGTCTTAAAAAGATACAACACGAACAATCTCAGTTGGCAATAATAGCAGATGTTCGTTTTCCAAGTGAAGTTAAAGCGATAGAGCAAGCTGGCGGAACGCTGGTGCGACTAACAAGGAAAGTTTTCTCAAAAGATAATCATTCCAGTGAAGTAGCCCTTGACGATTACCCATTTGTCCATGTCATGGAAAACAGCAATGAATCAATAAATGAACTAAAGAATAAGGTAAAATCTTTTTATCTTAATTTAGTAAAACCCACTTACCTTAATTAAAGGAATCTGATGCTAGTAACATATGTAAGAAGTTCCAGCTACAACAATTATGACTTTTGCCAAATGCAATATTTTTTGACTTATGTCTTGGGATGGCAATCTGACAGTGGCAAAAAGGCAGATATGGGAACGATGTCACATAAAGTTATGGAAATTTTAGCTTCCTTTAAAAAGTATCAACAAGATAATCCACGCAAAAAGATTTTTGAAATACAAGACGATAAATGCGGCAAGATAAAGGTTTCAAAAGATGAGCTTTATACCGATGGGTTTGTGGATAAAATTATTGATCTATCGATATTAAAATATTCAGATGGTTCAAAACATAAATTTCTTAAAAGTGATAAAGCAGATGTTCGAAATACGGTTTTTGCTTTTTTAACGCATACAGATGGACTGTTTGACCCCAGAAACAGAAACATTCATCATCCAGAAGCTCATTTTGATATTCTTATAGAAGAAGAATGGGCTAAATTTGAATATGAAATAGACGGCAAAATGGTCAAGGGTCAACTGGCAATAAAAGGAACCATTGACTTGACAACCTTGGTGAATGACTCTACAATAGAAGTTATCGACTGGAAAAGCGGCAGACGCATGGATTGGGCTACCGGACAAGCCAAGGATTACAAGAAGCTGGAAGATGACCCTCAGTTGCTTTTATATTTTTACGCTATTTCCAAATTGTATAAAGATTTTCCCAATAGAATAATGAGCATCTTCTTTTATAAAGATCCTGACGGTAAGCCAGATCCAAAACCTTTCAGCATTTGCTTTGGACCAGAAGATGAACAAAGGTTTCTAGAAAAACTTAAAAACAGGTTTTTAGAGATTCAACAAAACAATAATCCAAAGCCTGTAGATCCAACAAGAAACAATATGAAATGTAAATATCTGTGTCATTTTTGCAAAAACAATTGGGAGGACACCAATGAGAATATGTGTATATACATAGAGAAGCATTTAAAACAACACGGCATGAAAGAGACTATCAAAGATTGCACCCGTCCCGGTTTCAACATAGGTTTCTATGAAGCACCGGGCTAAAAAAAGAAAGATTTATCATGTTACACCATGTTCACATTGGTCGCAGAGGCTTCTTGCAAGCTGGAGTTTTAGCTGCAATCGGTCATAATATGACGCTTGCTGACATAAAGAGTCACAGCAGTGTGGAAGGCACAGCAAAGAGTGTGATTTTTATATATCTTCCCGGAGGCATTGCTGCTCAGGAATCATTTGATCCTAAAATCAATGTGCCTGTAGAGTACCGAGGGTCGATGAAGCCAATCAACACCAATGTCGATGGTATTCAGCTAAATGAGTCTTTGGTGAAAACAGCGACGATTGCAGACAAGTTAACAATACTTCGCTCTATGACTCATGGTGAAGCTGCTCATGAACGAGGCACACACAATATATTCACTGGATATAAACCAAGTCCAGCGATTCAATACCCATCTATAGGAGCCGTTGTAAGTCATGAGTTTGGATCTAAAAACAGTATACCTGCGTACATCTCTATTCCAAATCAATCAAATGAATTTGCTGGAACTGGTTATCTGAGCAGTTCTTTTGGATCTTTTGATCTTAACTCTGATCCTGCTAGTGATAATTTTAAGGTAAAAGATCTTGCTCTTCAAATCGACGCCAAAAGATTCGACAAAAGAAAAAAAGCTTTGGATCTGATAAACTCAGATTTTATCAATCAAAATAAATCGGCAGATACTTTGATGGCTATGAACTCCTTTTATGACAAAGCCTATGACTTGATAGGAAATTCTGAGACTCAAGAAGCATTTAAGCTAGAAAAAGAATCGCCAGAAACACGAGACAGAT